>Ga0302279_10000064_pt1 | contig 139544 bp, 125 predicted proteins | sample III_Bog_N3_3_FD_194541 | JGI IMG/M metagenome (GOLD analysis project Ga0302279, IMG submission 194541) | Peat permafrost microbial communities from Stordalen Mire near Abisko, Sweden - III_Bog_N3_3 | ecosystem: Environmental > Terrestrial > Soil > Wetlands > Peat | place: Sweden: Abisko... | reverse complement strand
CCCCTGACCCCAGCCGTGGCTGTCCAGAATTCTCGCGGCGTCGGTCGCCCTCCTTCCTCCCGCGAGAATTCGCAGGGGAGCGCGGCCGCTCCCCTGACCCCAGCCGTGGCTGTCTAGAATTCTCGCGGCGTCGGTCGCCCTCCTTCCTCCCGCGAGAATTCGTCGGGGAGCGCGGCCGCTCCCCTGACCCCAGCCGCAGACCGCTAGGTCGCGCTGGTGGCTGCGATGGTTCCGCCGCCGACGACTCGTTCGCCTTCGTAGAAGACTGCGACCTGTCCTCGAGTGACGGCTCGGACCGGTTCGTCGAAGCGGACGTTGACCACGAGGTCGCGTCCGCCCGTGGTGGACGGCACGATCTCGGCCGCGGCTCCCTCGTGCCGGTAGCGGACGCGCACCCGGACGTGCGCCGGTAAGGACACCCCCGGGGCGAGGACTGCGGCGTCGACCGTGGCCGCGCGCGAGAAGAGTGTGTCTGCGGCTCCGAGGTGCACTTCGCCGGACGCTGCGTCGAGCCGCGTGACGTACACGGGGCTCGCACCCGCGACGCGCAGGCCCTTGCGCTGGCCCACCGTGAAGTGATGCACCCCGGCGTGCTGTCCGACGACGCGGCCCTCGGCATCGACGATCGGTCCAGGCCGAGCTCTTCCTTCGGCGCGGGCTTCGACGAACTCCGCGTAGGCGTGCGCCTTCGTCCCGACGAAGCACAGCTCCTGACTCTCGCCCTTCGTCGCGCCGGGGAGGTCTCGCGCCACGGCCTCGGCGCGTACCTCCGCCTTCGTGCTGTCGCCGACAGGGAAGATCAGCCGCGCCAGCTCGGCCTCCGGGGTCGCGTAGAGGAAATAGCTCTGGTCCTTCGACAGGTCGCGACCCTGCCCGAGGAACACCGCGTCGCCCGGCCCTCGCAAGACGCGCGCGTAGTGACCTGTGGCCACGTGCCGCGCGCCCAGCCGGTCCGCGAGAGCAAAGAGCTCGCGGAGCTTCACGCCACGGTTGCACGTCGCGCACGGGCTCGGCGTCTCCCCCGCGAGATAGGCGTCCACGAACGGCGCGACGACCTTCTCTGCGAACAGCGCGCGTCGATCGAACGTGTAGTGCGGGAAGCCGAGGGCGTCGGCCGTCCGTCGCGCGTCGTACTGATCCTCCGGCGCGCAGCAGCGACCGTGGGTGCCGGCGCCCTCGCCTTCGGGGTAATCCCACAGATGCAGCGTGACGCCGACCACGTCGTAGCCGTCGTCCCGCAGGCGCGCGGCGGCGACGGCGGAGTCGACCCCTCCGCTCATCGCGACCACGACTCGATCCTTCATCGCGGTCGTTCATAACGCATGCGGGTGGTCCGTGCGCGCCGCTCTCGAGAGCACGCCCGCGCAGAACCGCCCGCCAAGAGGCTCATCACTGCCCCTGGATCACCGTCTTCACCCCGGAGGAGGCGCGGTCGACGAGCCGCGCCGCGAGGTCCATCGTCTCACCGTACCGGTAGATGCCGGCCTGCAGCGCGAGCAGATGCGTCGCGTCGAGCGCGGCACCCCCTCGCCTGGGATCGAGCACGCCGCGCACGGTCGCCTCGCCGCGGTCCGCTTCGCGCGCGAAGCCGTGCACCATCCGCGCGAACGGGGACGGAGCGTCGTCGGCCGACACGGCACGCGGGGATGGTGCGTGCGCGACGGTCTGGGTGGGTGCCGTGGGCGGTGCGTAGCCAAGCTCGCGGATCGGGGTCATGGGTTGCCTCCTCTTACAATCGGACGCGAGCGGCCCCAGTTGCGCGGAATCGACCGCTCGGATCGGCGAGACGACGCCTCGGAACGCCGAGACGACGCCTCGGAGGGGCGAGACGACGCCTCGGAGGGGCGAGACGACGCCTCGGAAGGGCAAGACGACGCCTCGGAAGGGCGAGACGACGCGTCGGAGGGGCGAGACGACGCCTCGGAAGGGCGAGACGACGCGTCGGAGGGGCGAGACGACGCCTCGGAGGGGCGAGACGACGCCTCGGAAGGGCGAGACGACGCCTCGGAGAGGCGAGACGACGCCTCGGAGGGGCGAGACGACGGCTCGGAGGGGCGAGACGACGCCTCGGAGGGGCGAGACGGCGGCCCGGAAGGGCGAGACGGCGGCCCGGAAGGGCGAGACGACGCCCCGGCAGGGCGAGACGACGCCTCGGCACGACGAGACGACGGCGTGGAAGGCGAGAGCCCTCGCGCAGTCAACGCAGCGCGTGTGTTCTCTTCAAGTGCCGCGTGATCGACTCGATGGCGCGTCCGTGGAGCCGGCTCCCCCACGACTTGGACAGGCCGATCTCCCGCGCAGCCTCGTCGAACTGCACGTCGTCGAAGTAGTGCCGCTGCACGAGGTGGCGCTCCTGCTCGGGGAGAGCTTGCATCGCCTCGCGGACGGCCGCGAGCGTCTCGTTCCGCGCCAGGATCTCGTCCGCGGGGAGTGCAGGGTCGATGCCCTCTCCCATCGCCTCGCCCGCGGTCCCGAGGACTCCGATCGCGATCGCCGTCGCGATGCCCGCCAGGTAGGTGGCGAGTCGCGCGTCTGCGTCCTCGGCCGACTTCGTGGGCTGCGCGGTACCATCCTCCGCGGCGGCCTCGGCGGTTCGGTGGCCGCTCTCGAGGGCGCGAACCCGGGCGTAGACCGACCTCGGGAGCATCGAGCTGCTCCGGACGCCGTCGAGCATCGCGCCACGTATCCGGTAGTTCGCCCAGCGGCGGAAAGGGACGCCGAGGGACGCGTCGAACGTGCGTGCGGCCGACAGGAGCCCCTCTTGCCCGAACGACACGAGGTCGCCGTGAACGACCCGCCCTCCGAGCTCGCGCCGCAGCTGGTTCGCGATGATTTCGACGAGCGTCATCCCCTCGTGCACGCGGCTGACGACTTCGGGGGCGTCGGCGCGCGCCATGACGGACGGGCTCGCGCCCGGCGTGGTCGCTCGCGCCGCCGTCGCGGGCTCGAGAACACCCTCGCGAGCGCCCTCGCGACCCAAGCCCGGAACAGGATCGCGAGGCGAGGTCATCGGCGCCCATGGACCTTCTTCGGAGGGCGCCGTATGTGTCAAGCTGGGTCTTCGCGCGCGCACGGAGTAATCGACGACGTGCTGCGCGCGCGAGCGCGTGGATGGAGGCAGGGCAAGGATGGCGGGAACGGACGACGGGCGCGAGGACGGAGCGGGCACCGACGGGGATCGGAGGGATCCGCGCGTGGCGTCGGCGTTCCGCGCGTGGCTCGAAGCGCTCGCGACCGACCCCGAGGCGGCGACGGCCGCGGCCATGGCGTACGAGTCGCTCGGCCCCGACGGTCGCGACGCGTGGCTCGACGCGATCGCCGAGGAGACGCCGCTCATCGACGTCCCGGCGCTCGCTCTCTACGCGCCCCTCCTCGGCGTGGAGACGGACGCTCGCAGGCGTGGCCTCATCGAGGCTGCCCTCGCCGCCGCGCCCGCGACGCCCAATCCGCCGCGCACCCTCCGCGCGCTCCACGGGAAGCTCCCGTCCGGGGAGTCGGTTGCCGCGATCGTGATCCCGCTCTACCTCGACTTCGTCGAGCTGCTGATCTGCAGGTACGAGCCCGACACCGGCGTGACCTCGGCGCGACGTGGGCCGCTGCTGCGCGCGAGCGAGGTCTGGACCGGCGCGAGCGCGCTGCGCGAGGTCGACGGCGCCGCGCTGTCGGAGGAGCCCTTTTCGTACGTCGTCGAGGGGCTGGCGCACGCGCTGGTCGCGGATCGCCGCCAGGGCCGCCCGCCGCCGGAGCCGCTCCGCACCTACGACTTCCTGTTCACCCTCGATCTGGGCGACGACGCGGTCCTTCCAGGCGTCCTCGCGCGCGTCGCACACTCGCAGTCACCGTGAGCACGGAGCGCGACGGGCGAGACCCTCCCGCGGAGGAGGCAGTGACCGTGGCCGCGCTGGCAGCGACCCTCGAGGGCCGGTGCGGGACGTGCGCGCGCTTCGTCCGCGTCCACGAGACCATCGACGAGAACGGCGAGGTCCGGCGCTCTGGCCAGTGTCTCCTCGGCGTGTGGTCGCCGCCGCTCTACGAGACCAACACGTGCAGCCAGCACATCCGTCGCGGTCAGGTGAAGGGCGCGCTCGGCGCACCGCGCGCGAGAGAGAGAACCAGCGCTGGCCGCACACAGAGCAGCTCACGCGACCACGCGCCGTCGCGACCGTTCTCCGCTTTCACGCTCCCCGAGGAGATTACCGACATGGATGCCGAAGAGTTCCGTCAGGTCTTGCGCGAGGTGATTCGAGACGAGCTCGGCGTCGGCGAGGTGTCGCTCGGCGGGCGCTGGGAGGGCGGGGAGGTCGTCCTCAAGCCTGGCAAGGAGGGCACCGCGGAGAAGCGCATCCCGATCGAGTCGCTGTTCCACAAGATCGTGATGATCCGCGACAAGCTGCGCGTCCTCGAACAGAAGGTGAACGCGCATCCTCGACTGTCCGACGAGGACAAGGTGCAGATGCAGCAGTACGTGACCCAGTGCTACGGGTCCCTCACGACCTTCAACATGCTGTTCGCGAAGCCCGCCGACGGGTTCACGGGGGCGAAGACGGAGAAGGAGGACTGAGCCATGCGCCGGCTCTTGGTCCGGGTGGCGCTGGCCTTCGGGGCGGTCGCGTGCTTGCCCGTGCGTCCGACCGAGCACATCGGCGCGACTCCGCCTCCGGCTCCGAGCGCCCAGCCGTCCACGCCTCTCGTGTTCGAGCTTCCGTCGGTCGACGACCGCTCCGTCAGCGCCCCGGCGTTCCGCGGCAAGCCGGCCGTCCTCGCGTTCGTCGTGTCCGATTCGCTCGCGGGCCAGGCGGAGGCGGACATCCTCGCGACCCTCGCGCAGCAGAAGCCCGAGGCCGCGCGCTACGCCATCGTCGCCGTCGAGCCCGAGGAGCGCCACGAGCTCGTCGAGGGCTTCGTCCGCTTCTTCGCCGACAAGGCGCACGGGCAGCTGTTCGGCGCCATGGCCGACAAGGACATGCTCCTCGGGCAGGGGCCGTTCGGGGATGTGCGCGACCAGACGGTCATCGTCCTCGACAGGGCCGGCCGCGTAATCCTCCGAGAGACCGGCGTCGTTTCGGCGAGCGACATCGCGCGGGCGCTCGCGACGATGTAAGGATGCGCCGGTGAGCACACCGCCCATCCGCATCGAGCCGCTGAAAATCCTCGGCGCCTTCGACGCGTCGATGCTGGTCGTCGGGAGCGTCGTCGGCGCCGGCATCTTCCTGGTGAGCGGGTCGGTCGCTCAGACCACCACGTCGCCGGCCGCGTTCCTCGGCGTGTGGCTCCTCGGTGGCATCTTCGCGCTCGCCGGCGCCCTCTGTAACGGTGAGCTCGGCGTCCTCTTCCCGCGCGGCGGCGGCGAGTACGTCTACCTCTCCGAGGCGTTCGGCCGCGGGCTCGGCTTCCTCTCGGGGTGGACGAGCTTCTGGATCGGCTTCCCTGGCTCCATCGCGACCCTCGCGGCCGGGTTCGGCCGCAACATACGCGAGCTGGGCGGGCTCCCGGCCGGGTCGGAGAACGCCGTCGCCATCACCACGGTGGTGCTCCTCACCGGCCTCAACGTGCTCGGCCTGCGTCGCGGCAAGCACGTACAGAACGTCCTCTCGGTCGCCAAGCTCCTCGCGTTCGCCCTCGTCATCGGCCTCGGCGTCTTCTTCGGCCACGGCAAAGCCAGCCACTTTCAGCCCTTCGCCGGCGCCAGTCAGCCCGCGTCGGGCCTCGCGGCGGCGCTGATCCCCATCTACTTCGCCTACAGCGGCTGGAACGCCGCGACCTACGTCGCGGGCGAGATGCGGGACCCGAAGAAGGATCTGGGGCGGGCGCTCGCGTTCGGCACGCTCGCCTGCGTCGCCCTCTACCTCGCCGTGAACGCGGGCTTCCTGAGCGCGCTCGGGCTCGATGGGCTTCGCTCGTCGAAGGACGTCGCGGGGGCCACCGCGCGAGCGACCTTCGGCCCGGGAATGGGCTCGTTCGTCAGCTCGCTCGTCGCGCTCGCCGTCCTCTCGTCTCTCCAGGCGACCATCGTCACCGGCCCGCGCATCTACCACGCCATGGCGGACGACGGCCTCTTCCCGCCGCGCCTCGCGCAGCTCCATGCGACCGCGCGCGTGCCCGTCGCGGCGCTGGTCGTGCAGGGTGTCCTCGCGTGCCTCCTCTTCTTTCTCGGTCGCGACGAGAGCGGTCAGGATCGCTTCGACACGCTCCTCAGCTTCACCACGAGCGCGCTCTGCCTGTTCTCGACGATCTGCGTCGCCTCGGTGATCGTCCTGCGCATCCGCCGCCCCGACCTGCCGCGCGCGTTCAAGACGCCGGGCTACCCGTTCACGCCGCTGCTCTTCATCGCGGGGAACGTGTGGATCCTCTACAACCTGGTGACCGGTCGCCCGAAGGAGTCTCTGATCGGCGCAGGCATCGTCCTCAGCGGGCTCCCGGCGTTCGCGTATTTCAAGCGCACCAAGCAGATCATCGTTCCTGGCGACGCGTGAGAATTCCGTCACCGGTGGTCGTTTCCACCCCGGGCGCGTAAGCTGAGGCGATGGCACCTCGCGCGTCTCTCGGCTCAGCGGCGGTGGTTCTCGCAGTGCTTTCTTCGACCGCTTGCGGTCTCAATGACGAAGGCGTGTTTGCGGCCGACGCGTCCACACCCACGCCGGACGTGACGCTGGCCGACGTCTCCCCGAAGGGAGATGGCATCGCCGAACGCGACGCCCGCACGCCGCCGCTGGACGCACGCCACGACACGGCGAAGGAGGCAGCGTCCCGTGACGCCGGGCGTGACGTGCTCTCGGACGTCGTCACCGATGTCGCCACCGATGCGCCGCTCGACGTTCAGCGCGACTCCGGGCTCGACTCCGGGCACGAGGTGGGCCCCGTATGTGTCGGTGCGGGCCAAGATGATGATGGGAGCGCTGCGAACTGCTGCGCGGGGCTCGTCGCGAGCGCCAGCAACAAGTGCTGCGAGGTGGCAGGGACGGAGGAGAGCGACGGCGCGAACTGCTGCTCCGGCGGCACGTCCGGCGGGAAGTGCAGCTGCCTCGGGAACACCGTGAGCGACGAGGGGAGCGCCACGAACTGCTGCTCCGGGGCGGAGAGCGGCGGCATGTGCGAGTGCCTCGCGGCGGGCGTCGGCGACAACGGCGGCGCGTCGAACTGCTGCTCGAACACCGAGGTCGGCAACGTGTGCGCGTGCGCTCCGCTCGGAGCGGTCAACGAAGTGGCGGCGAACTGCTGCTCGGGCAACGCGCCCGGCGCGGTCTGCACGTGCAACGCGAATGGCGCGACCGACACGGGCGGAGCCGGGAGCTGTTGCTCGGGCTACGCGAACGCGTCTGACCAGTGCGCGTGCGCCCCGCTCGGCTCGACCGAGACGACCGACTGCTGCACCGGCAACGTGAGCGGCGGGGCGTGCGCGTGCATCGGGAACGGGACCGCGGCGACGGGAGGCGCATCGAACTGCTGCTCGATGACGGTGAACGGGTCGAGCTGCTGCGCGCCCAACACGATGAGCTCGGGCAACACTGCGTCGAACTGCTGCTCTGGCCAGCAAGCCGGCGGGACGTGCACCTGCCTCTCCGCAGGCTCGGGCGACAACGGGAGCTCGACGAACTGCTGCACCAAGAGCGCGAACGTCGGAAAGTGCTGCATCCCGGACGGCATGCAGGACGAAGGCACGATGTCGAACTGCTGCACCGCGAAGTCCTACTTCGTGTCGGGCGACACCTATTACGTCTGCGGGTGCGTCGGCCCCGACGGGTCGACCAACGGCAGCACGGCGAACTGCTGCTCCAACAGCCTCAACACGAACAACGACGGCAACTGCGGCTGCATCCCGACGGGCTCCGCCGTCAACGGCGGCCAGAACAGCTGCTGCACGCAGAACGCCAACTCGGCGAACCCTTCGCTCTGCTGCATACCGGATGGTTCCTCGTCGGACGGCACGAAGGCGCACTGCTGCCACGACAAGGTGAACAACAGCAACAATTGCTGCAACGACTCGGGCAACGGCTGCGGGTGACCGCGTCCCGCCGTCCTTTCAGTGCGCCTCGCCAACGAGGAACGCGAACGCCGGCACGAGCACCTCTTCCGGTGAAGACCCGCCCGACGACGCGCTTCCGTCTCTGCCGATCGTGAACCCGTGGTCGCCGAACACGAGGAGCAGAGTGCGGGGTGCGAGGGTCATCGCGTGCTTTGCGATGACAGCGGCGACGTCCGTCGCGATCGAAGGGAGCAGCGGCAGCACACGTTCGCCCGCCTCGCGCACGCGAACGTCGCAGAGGTCGAGCCGGTAGAGATCGCGTGAGCCAATCTTCACGCGGCGAATGGTCTGGGCCGTCCGTCCGCGGATCGCGCCGTCCTCGCGCTCCTCCTGCGCAGCCCCCTCGAGAGCCGAGACTCCGTGGACGAGCGTGGAGAGCTGGTGGGTCGTGGTGGTCGGGAGCGCGCTCCAGAGGAGGAGCTCGCTGGTCAACGCAGCCTTGTGCGCGAGCGCCTCGACGAGCGCGGCCTTCACGAGCGCGCCGAGATCGTAGCGGAGGCTGTCGACGAGAAGGATCTGCGAGGTGCGTGCGCTCGTCTGCCGCCCGATTCGTGCGGCGATCTCGGGCGCGTCGAGCACCATCCGCGGCCGTTTCCCCGTGACGGCGAACGCATGGAACGCCTCGAGGTAGACGCGGCTGAAGTTCGAGCGAAATTCGTCGCGCGCGTGGACGGCGCGGGGGTCGGCGACGTGTGAGGGATCGTGGAGCGTGGTGTCGAGCGGCAGGTAGCTCGCTGCGAAGAGACGCTCGAGGGCCGCGAGCGGCTGCGGGCCACGAGCCGCGGTGAGCGCGAGCGTAGCGCTGCGCCAGCTGTCAGTCGAAGCGGGCTCGGTGCGAGGGATGACCGTCGGCGCGGGCTCGTCTGCGATCGCCGCCTCGCTCTCGACGATCGAGGTCGGGGTCGAGGTCGAGGTCGAGGTCGAGGTCGGGGTCGAGGTCGAGGTCGAGGTCGAGGTCGAGGTCGGGGTCGGGGTCGAGGTCGAGGTCGAGGTCGGGGTCGGGGTCGAGGTCGAGGTCGAGGTCGGGGTCGAGGTCGGGGTCGAGGTCGAGGTCGAGGTCGAGGTCGAGGTCGGGGTCGAGGTCGAGGTCGAGGTCGAGGTCGAGGTCGGGGTCGGGGTCGCGGTCGGGGTTGCACCAGCCGGAATCCGGAAGGGCGACGAAGGAGCCCGAGAAGGGTCGAGCGCGAGCCGCAGCGGGATCGGATCGACGTGGGCGCATAGCGCCATGTCCGAGGCGTCGAGTCGCAGGTCGACCGGTCGCTCCCGGGTGGCGCGCGCCCAGAAGAGCAGAGTCTCGCTGTCGTCCGAGCCGAGCACCTGCCCCGCGCCCGCGATCGTCGCCAGCCGTGGCAACGCCAATGTCATCTCCACCACCCCGACCCGCCGCGCGCGGAATAGCTGATCGCTGAGCAGTGCGTCGGCGTCACGCGCGGCGCCGAGCCCGGGCGGACCGGCGTGCCGCGCCTGAAGCTCTCGCTCGATGGCGTCGTCGATGAGCTCCGCGAGCCGTCCTCTCGACGAGATCGCGATCTTCTCTACGCGCACGAGAAGTCGAGCTGCGTCCACTTCCGCCGAAGGCGCCGTGTCCTGGAAACGTACGCTGCCGCACGCCGCCTGCAGCCGCTCGGTATCGGGCGCGGACGGCGGCGCGATCGCGTCGCGCGTCAGTGGGGGCCACGACCCGGGCTCGAGCGGAGTGTACTGCATGGTGGGTTTCCTAGAGGAAGCGCACGCCTCTGGCCCACTTTCCCGCGTCGCGCCGTTGACCGCCCCGCCGCCGATGTTACTTTTGGAGGGTTCCCTCTGCGAGACACGACCAGCGATATTCCATGGATCCCTTACAAGCACGAATCAGGTGGGTGCTGACCGTTCGGTGTGCAAGCCGGGCCTGCTCGCAAGAGCTCGGATCTCGGAAGCCTGAAGCGCGGTCCCAAGTGCCCACCACCTAGCCAGCTGGCTAGGGGTTCATGCGAGTCGCTCCCGTCCTCTGCGGTACGGAACACTCTTCCCGGGCGAGCCACTCCAAGCGAGGGCTCGCCCGTAGTTTTTTGCAGGTGCTCATGATGATCACGACGAGGACAGCATGAGCGACCGGGCAGAGGTGCTCGTCCACGGCGCGACGGGCCTCACGGGGCGGCTCGTTTGCCGTGCCCTCGTGAAGCGCGGCGTGTCGTTCGACATCTCGGGACGCAACCGGGAGAAGCTGGACGCGCTCGCTCGCGAGTTGCGGAGCGGCGGGCGAACACCACTGGTGCACGTCGTGGACGCGCTTTCCAGAGAGTCGCTCGCGCCGGCGCTCGAAGGGCGGCGCGTCGTCGCAGCGTGCGCCGGGCCGTTTGCCGATATCGGCGAGCCGCTCCTGGCGCTCGCGGCGGAGCGAGGCCTCCGCTACGTCGATACGTCGGGCGAGCAGTCGTTCGTCGCGCGAGCGCTCTCCCACGACAGCGCCGCCGAACGGAGCGGCGCCTGCGTCGCGCCGTCGATGGCCTACGAGGTCGCCGTCGCCGACTGGCTTGCGGCTCGCGCGACAGCCCGGCTCGACGGCGCGGTGGAGAGCATCGCGGTCTGCTACTCGCACGGCATCGACTTCGCCGCGAACGTCTCCCGCGGGACGCTGCTCTCGTCGCTCGGTGAGCTCGGCGGAGATGACGCGGGCGCGAGCAGGGGAGGGAGAGCGTGGGTCGACGGCGTGCTACGCCGCGAGGAGCCGATGCGCCACACTCGACGGTTCGCCGTCATCGGCGCGGACGGGTCACGTCGCGAGCTGGTCGGCGTGTCCTTCCCGAGCCCGGAGCCCCTGCTCCTTCCGTCCCACACCGGTGCGCGCACCGTCCGCACGTTCCTCGCGCTGCCGAAGCTCGTCGCCGACGGGCTCGTCGCCGCGCGCACGCTCCTCCCGCTGCTCGCGCGCGCGTCTCGCCTCGCCGCGACCCGTCACGAGCCGCACGATCGGTCGCCGACGGCGTTCGAGGTCATCGTCGAGGCATCCCGCGGCGGAGTGTCGGCGCTGGCAAGGGCGCGCGGCAAGGACCCGTATACGGTGACGGCAGAGATCCAGGCCTTCGCCATCACCGAAGCGCTGGCCGGTCGCATGGTGGCAAAGGGGGTGGTCGCTCCGAGCGTCGCCTGCGATGGTGGGCGTGGTCTCGCCGCGCTCGAGGCGTGCGGCGTCACCGTGGAGATCACCGAGCGCTCTCGCGAGCGCTGATCAATCGAAGCTGAGGGTCGCGGCGGCGGACCGCATCTTCACCCGCGCGTCGATGAGCTGAAGCGCGTCGTCCTTCCTCGCCATCACGCCCGCGAGCGACTTCCGGCTGAGCAGCGGGGCGCCGTCGTCGTCGCCCATCGCCGCGCCGAGCGCAGGCAGGTCGAGCGTGCGCAGGTGCTCGACGAAGGTCCTCGAGAAGCGCGTCAGGGCGGCGAGGCGGACTCGCTGCGCCGCGAGCGGGCCGGGAGGCGGGACGTCGTAGAAGGCCCCGTCGTTGTCGATGAACAGCACCGTGCCGTGTTCCTTGTCGAGGCCGATGTTGCCGCCGCTCCAGCGATCCCAGTTCCCGGTGACGTAGTCGAAGACGATGAGGGTGCTGATCTGGCCCGCGAGCGCGCGCTTCTCCGGCGGAATGTCCCCCTCGCCATGCAGCCACCGCTTCCACTCGGAGAGCAGCGGGTCGGCCTCGAGCGCGAGGAAGTCGAGGTGCGGAATCCACGGGATGAGCGCGCCCGGAACGTCGCCCTTGCCGTCAGGGATGGCCTCGTTCACGAGCAGCTCCCCCGCCGCCGTGTCCTTCCCGCCGACGCTCGCGATCAGCGCCGCGAGCGGAAGCGCACGCGGCAAGGCCCGCGGCACGTTGACCAGCCCGAGCGCCGTGGCGAGTCGGTACGCGGCGATCTCGCCCTTGTACCGGAGCGGCCCGCGCTTCGACCTCGGCTTGTAGGCGGCTTCGAGGCCCCCTTCGAGCTTCAGCTTCAGGACGACCGAGGTGTGGCCGATGCTCTTCCCGCCTGTCGGACGCGCTGTCTCGTAGCTCGCCGTGACGTCGGTTCGCACGGCGGACGCATCGGCGCCGTGCTCCACGTCTCCCGCGGAAGAAGAAGCGTCGACGCCCGTCGGTGCCGCTCGGACGGGGACGACAGCAGGCGCAGCATGCTGCTCGGGCGCAGGCGAAGAGTTGCACGCGGCGACCCCGGCGAGCAGGAGCCCGGCGACGCCGGCCGACCTCACGACGACGCCCGCGGCAGCACTCGCTCGCGGAGAAACTGCGCGATGCGCTCGTCGACCAGCTGCGGTTGCTCGAGCGGCGCGACGTGCGAGCCACGCTGGACCATCAGGAACTCGGCGCCTGGGATGCTCTTCGCCATTCCCTCCGCCAGCCCCGGCGGCGTGAACGTATCGCGCTCCCCGGCGACGACGAGCACAGGGACCTTGATGTCCGGGAGGAGGTCGAGCGCGGTGTGCTCGCCCGCAGCCTGCAGCATGCGGAGAAACATCGGGACGTCGACGTGCGTGACGTGCTGGAGGTAAGGCATGAGGTCCTCCGGCCGCACGTTCTCCGGGTCGACCTCCCCCATCTTGAGCGCGATCTTCAGCGCCATGTCGACGGGCAGACGGCTCCAGACCGCCCGGACGAGGTCGGGGTTGTTCGTGGCGAGGTCGAGCAGCTTCGGGAGGATGATCTCGAGGATCGGCCCGCCGTGGAACGTGCTCGTGATCTTCCCGTAGCTCCCGCACAAGAGCACGATGCCGCGGATGTTCTCGGGATGCGCGCGGTAGCTCTCGAGGATGACCTGGCAGCCCATCGAGTGGCCGACGAGGACGCAGGGGCCGTCGCCGAGCGCCTGACGCACGCGCCAGAGGTCGGCGGCGTTGTCGGTGACCGTGACGTGCGCCGGATCCATCGGCGGGGCGCTGCGACCGTGGCCGCGGTAGTGCCAGTGCGTCAGCGGCGCGAGCGCGGCGAGGTCGTCCCAGAGGTACTTCCAGATGAAGCCGTCGCACGCCACGCCGTCGCACAGGAACAGCCGGACGTCGGAAGCGTGGTGCTCCCCGCTGCGCGAGTGCACGAAGATCCGAGTGCCGTCGTCGCCGACGACCGTCGTCTCTTCGCCCCTGTCGCCGGCCCTCCGGTCAATGGCCTCTACGCGCCCTTCACGAGTCACCGGGCAGTCTTACGCTTCGTCTTCTTCCCCGCCGTCGACCTCGTTCACGCTCGGGAGCTTCTTGATCTCGAGCCGCGAGATCTTCCACGCACGCTGCACGACCCAGGAGAGCGAGCGGTCGAGGCGCGCCGCCTCTTCCTTGATCTCCTGCAGCATCGACTCCGGGAAGTAGAGACTTTGCTTGCGCTTGTCCGTCTTCGAATCCGCCTTGGCGGCGTCGCTGCGCACGCTCGGGGCTTCTTTGTCACCAATCGCCAAGTGAGCCTCCTTGTTCCTGGGCGCGGCGTCAGGGGGGCGGTTTCCGCCCACAAACGCCAGCCGAGACGCGAGATTAGCAGCGTCCGTTTCTCTCTGCCTATGACAATCGCAAGCCCGAGGGATTACGTTTGACGCGTGCACCACACCTCAGCCCGCGCGGCGACGCCCGCACGCTCCCGCTCACTCCGCTCCTTCGCGATCCTCGGCCTCTTCACCGGCGCGGCGTTCGTCGGCGGCGCGAGCTACGGCGCCCGCACCTCGCACGCCACGACCGAGTCCGAGAGCCCCTACGGCGTCGTCGCGCAGCTCGCCCGCGTGCTCGTCCAGGTCGAGAACGACTACGTCGATCCCGTCGACCGCTCCAAGCTCCTGTCGGGCGCCATCAAGGGGATGGTCGAGGGGCTCGACCCGCACTCGAGCTACATGACGGCGGAGGACTTCGACGCCTTTCAGAACGAGACCGAAGGCCAGTTCGGCGGCGTCGGCCTCGAGGTCGACCTCCGCGGCGATCGCCTGACCGTCATCGCCCCGATCGAAGGCTCTCCCGCTGCGCTCGCCGGCATCCACAGCGGTGACCAGATCATCGCCGTCGACGGGGAGGACATCGATCACGTCGCGCTCGACAAGGTCGTCCGTCGCATGCGCGGGCCGACCGGCTCCCACGTGAAGCTGTACGTCCATCGCGCGAACGTGAAGGAGCCGCTGGTCTTCGACCTCGTCCGGGCGCAGGTCCACCTCGCCAGCGTCTCCTCGCGCCTGCTCGACGGCGGCGTCGCGTACGTGCGCGTGAAGCAGTTCCAGGAGCACACGCACCGAGATCTCCTGAAGGCGGCCGTGCGCTTGCGAGCGCGTGGCACGCTCACCGGCGTCATCCTCGACCTCCGGAGCGACCCCGGAGGCCTCGTCGACCAGGCCGCAGCCATCGCCGACGAGTTCCTCGTGGGCGGCACCATCTACACGACGCGGCACCGCGGGGAGATCGTCGACGAGGTCAAGGCGCGGCCGGGCGGGGCCTTCAGCACGCTGCCCGTCGTCGTGCTCGTCGACGAGTGGAGCGCGAGCGCCTCGGAGCTCGTCGCGGGGGCGCTGCAGGACCAGAAGCGCGCGCTCATCGTCGGCGCGAACACGTTCGGCAAGGGGAGCGTGCAGTCGATCCTCGTGCTGCCCGGCGGCACCGGTCTCCGCCTGACCACGGCGCGCTACTACACGCCCAACGGTCGCTCGCTCCAGGCCGAAGGGGTGCATCCGGACGTCCTCATCGAGACACCCGACCCGAACGGTCTGCAAGCTCTCCAGCTGCACGAGCGTGACCTCGAAGGGCACCTCGACGCGCACGGCGGGGAGACCTCGCCCCCTGTCGCGACGAAGAAGGTGCCCGTCTTCCGTGCGCCCGCCCCGAAGGCTGCGGACGACGCGATCCCGACCGACCATGTCGAAGGCGCCGACGCGAACATCCCGGCCGACCCTGCGAACGGGAAGGACTTCGCGCTGCGCGTCGCCTACCAGATCCTCCGCGGCACCCCCGGCGTGCCGGACGGCGCGAAGTAGCGAGACGAGCTCGCGAGGCCTCGCGGCCGCCCCGCGACCGGTCGCGACCCCTCGCGTCCCGTCGCGACGTGCGCCGGCGGCCGCGAGTGACGCTTGTGTGACGCCTGGGGGCTCGGTGGAAGATTCCGTCCCCACGCGCTGGCACGGAGGCTGCTCAACGGAGGCTTCATGCGCCTCGCTGCCTCTCTCGCCCTGCTCGGTCTCACGCTCGTGCTTCCGACGTTCGCGTGCTCCGGTGCGCCCGACGGCAGCGCCGACGAGAACGCGGCGTCGACCGCTCTGGCCATCGCGGCGAGCACCATCGTCTCGCGGGCCGACGAGTGGGTGACCGCGAAGGTCCCGTACTGCCAGGCGGCGAACCACGAGGCCGACGGCGACAGCTCGTGCTCCGCGACGTGCGAGCGGCCCGACAACGCGGCATGGGACGCCTACCGCTCCGACTGCTCGGGCTTCGTGTCGTGGGCGTGGGGCCTCGCGGCGCCTGGCCTCGACACGAGCGAGCTCGCGCCCGCCGACACCAGCGTCAGCAGGACGATCCCGGGCGCCGACCTCCAGCCTGGCGACGCGCTCAACATCCCCGGCGACCACATCGTGCTCTTCACGGGGTGGGCCACCACGGGCAGCGTCGCGAACTTCTACGAGGAGCCCGGCTGCAGCGTCGCCGAGCCGTACGCGCACGCGTTCACGTCGTCCGTCACCATCGCCGGCGACAGCGTGTACATCGCCTATGAAGGCCGGACGTTCACCGCGATCCGCTACACCGGCGTCACGACGTCCGGCGCGACCGCCACGACCCCGACGACGACCCCGACGAGCGCCGGCGTCGATGCCGGCTCGGACAGCGCGCCCGCCGTGACGTCCGCAGGGAGCTGCTACTCGACGACGCTCGGACGGACCGTGGCGATGAACACCTGCGTCCAGGACTCGGCGAACAGCGAGTGGTACCAGTGCGACGACGGCGAGTGGGTCGACCGCTGGGACGACCCCGCCGCGTGCGTCGCAGTCTTTCCGCTCTGATCACGCGCGTCCTGCGGCGTCGCCCGCGCGGGCTCCGTGGGTGAGCGCCGCCAGCCAGGTGTGCGCAGGCCCTGCCGCCACCTCGCCGGTCGCATAGAGCCCCGGCGCTGCCCCCTTCACCTCGCCGGCGTCGTGCACCATCACCCCCGCGTGATCGAGGAGCGGCTCCCTCACGTAGGGCCACGCGTGCGTCTCGGGTGCTCCGCCGAAGAGCGAGCTCGGCTCGGCGAGCGCACGACCGAACGCGCCGAGCCTCACCGGGGCGTCGAGCGTGACGCGAACGAGCGGGCGCGGGGTGTCGGGGAGCGCGTTCGCGAGGTACGCGCCTGCAGGGGTGTACTCGAGGCCGCCGCCGAGGATGCCGCCGGTCGCGAGCACGACCGCGTCGCAGTCGAGCCGACCTTTCGCGACGTGGACGTGCCAGGGGTGATCGTCGTCGTCGGCGTGTCTCGTCACGAGGCTCGCCCGGCCGGCGAGGACGACGACGCCCGCCGCCGCGAACGCGCGATCGCGGGAATGCTCGAAGCGAAGACCGGCAGGCCCGCCGACGCCGCCGAGGGCTTCGCCGCAAGGGACGCCCATCAGCGCGGAGAGCGCGGTGGCCCGCTCGCGTGCGACGCCGAGCCAGGGTGGGAGCACGATGGCGACGAGCTCCCGCGCGAGGGCGGTGCGCGCCTCCCGGAGTCGCTCCGCGAGCCACGCGAGCCTCGCGTCGTCGTCGTGGCGGGCGGCGAGCTCGGCGTCTGCGAAGGAGCGCTCCTCCGTGTGGGCGAGGAGCTTCGCGTGGCCGGCGACGAAGCGGAGGCCGCGGTCCTTCGTGCGTTCCGACGCGGACCAGGTGCGCGCGAGGGAGCGGGCGTCCCACGCGCCGTGCTCGACGTCGGGAACGAGCACGGCGCCGCCGGGGAGCGAGGCGAGGTCGAGCAGCGCCGCGTCGACGCCGCGTGCCGGACGGACGAGACCGGTCGTGACCACGACGAGCGCCCTGCGGTCGGTGACACGCGTCCCGCCCAGGGCGTCGACGACGGCGCGCGCTCGCTCGTCGAGCGGTGCGAGCGTGGCGTCGGGCGCCTCGGGCGGCTCGTCCTCCCAGTCGCGCTCGTCCTTCGCGCCCCCCGCGAGGACCGACGCCCCCGTGCCGCCGTCGACGAGCGTGACGCTCGCGCCTGCGCGCGCCGCAGCGAGCGCGGCGGCCGTGCCCGCGATGCCGCCGCCGATGACGACGACGCTCCTCACGGGTCCTCGCGCCCCCCGAGCGTCGACCGCAGCTCCGCCAGCGCGAGCGCCTCCTGCCGCGCCTGCGCCGGCCCCATCGCGACGACGCGCATGCGAGCCTGACGGAAGAGGAACCTGCGCGCCTGCCGCTGCCCCTCGCCCGGAGACAGCCCCAGCTCCGCCTCGAGGATCTGCCCGCACCGCGCGGCGCAGCGCATCCCTCCGCACGCCCCGAGCCCGAGCCTCGTGCGCCTCGCCACGTCGTCCACCGTCCGCGCCATCTCGTGCGCGATGACGTGCCGCACCTCCGCCTCGATGACCGGCTCGCACGCGCACACGACCGTCCGCTCGGTGGGCCGTGCGAGGATGCGATGCACGATCGCGTTGGCGCGAGAGCCGTGCCGGTACACGAGGCGACGGGAGGCCACGTGGGTGATGGCGCCGCTGCGCGCGAGCAGGCCGTCGTTCGCGGCGCGGTCGCCGCCGGGGAGGGGAGTCTTGTGCGTGGTGCACACGGACGACGGCGCGAAGTCGCGGGCGATGCGCTCGGTCATCTCCTGCGCGAACAGCCGGTAGCTGGCGAGCTTCCCGCCGAGCATCGAGTAGACGTGCGGCGCGCCGTCGGTCGCGTGGTCGACGACCTCGTGCTCGCGGGAGAGCCGGTCCTCGTTCGGGCCGAAGGCGTAGAGCGTCGGCCGCACCGCCGCCCAGGTCGCGACGATGCGCGCCTCGCGCACGGCCGGGAAGATGCGGGCGATCCCCTGCACGAGGTAGCGAACCTCCTCGCTCGTCGCGCGGACGTCGTCGAGGTCGCCGTAGTAGTCGTCGTCGGTCGTGCCGATGACGCTCATGTTCTGCCACGGCTCGAGGAAGACCTGTCGACCGTCGATGCTGTCGGTCATGAGGCCGTAGTTCGAGAGGCGCCGGTCGAAGACGACGTGAATCCCCTTCGCCGGGCGAATCTTCACCGACGAGGTCGGCAGCCCGCCGAGCGCCGCCGTGAGCGGACCCCAGGCCCCGGTCGCGTTCACGACCCCCTTCGCTCCGACGCGGGACGTGCGCCCCGTGAGCACGTCGCGCACGGTGAGCACGTAGCCGGTGCTCCTTCCGGTCGTCGCGTCGGGGGGCGCCTTCGCGAGCGCCGTGACCATCGCGTGCACGTGCACCTTCGCGCCCCGCTCGCTCGCGTCGAGCGCGTTCATCACGCAGAGGCGCGCGCCGTCGACGCCCCACTCGTCGAAGGTCATCGCGCCGACGATGTCCCCCGTGAGGCCGGGCTCGAGCTGCAGGAGCTCGTGCGGGGTGAGCCGCGTGTGAGGCTCGCCTCGCTTGAGGGGCTGGAAGTCGTCGTACGCGCGGAAGAACGCGTCGTAGAGCTCGAGCATGATGCCGCTCTGCTTGCCGCGCATCATCGGCATGAGGAACGGGATGCGGAAGAGGAGGTGCGGCGCGATCTTCTGGATGAAGCCCGAGTCGAGGCAGGAGCTCTTGGTGACGCCCGGGGTGGTGAGCAGGTAGCGCGGGCCGCCGTGGATCATCCCGCTGGAGTTGCCGCTCGCCCCGAAGCCGAGGTCGTGGCGCTCGAAGAGGGCGACCTTGAGCCCGCGGAGGGTGAGGTCGCGTGCGACGCCGGTGCCGTTGACCCCGCCTCCGATGACCGCGATGTCGACGGCGTCGTCGACGGGGCCGCCGTCGAGAGGCATGCCGCGCGGTGCGGTGTCGAGGGAGGCGCTCACTTCACTGTTCTAGCCCGGATCATTCGCCCCCGTCCCAAGTCCGGAGCCCACGGACGCGGGCCCATCCAGGACCGCCGCGGCGCGAGAGACGACGGATCGAGGGCGAGCGACGATGGATCGAGGGCGAGCGACGATGGATCGAGGGGGAGCGACGATGGATCGACCGCGAGTGACGATGGATCGAGAGCGAGCGACGACGGATCGAGGGGGAGCGACGACGGATCGACCGCGAGTGACGACGGATCGAGGGCGAGCGACGATGGATCGACCGCGAGTGACGACGGATCGACCGCGAGCGACGACGGATCGACCGCGAGCGACGACGGATCGACCGCGAGTGACGACGGATCGAGAGCGAGCGACGACGGATCGAGCGCGAGCGACGATGGATCGAGGGCGAGTGACGATGGATCGAGCGCGAGTGACGACGGATCGAGGGCGACCAACGATGGACCACGCGCAAGCGTCGTCCGAGCGCAGGCTCCTGCACCTGATCGAGCCCGGAGTGCCCATCGTCGAGGTGCGGGTGACTGCGCTCCACTCAACGCTCTACGCGACCGCCTTCGCCTTCTTGCTCTTCTTCCTCTCCTTCGCGAACCTCGCCAGCACTCCGTCGACCGTGCGGAAGAGGAGCTCGTTGCCGTCCTGCGAGTGGCGGGCGACGCGCGACGCGTACTTGACGTTCTCTCGGAGGAAGAGCTGAAGGAGCTCGCCGTCGATCGACGAGGCGCCGAGGCCGTAGCCAAGCTCCTCGAGGTAGCGCGCGTTCATCAGCTGCTCGTACTGGTGCTGCACGGGGACCGAGTAGATGGGCTTGCCGAGGTAGATGGCCTCGCCGATGAGCGACAGACCGCCGTTCGAGACCACCGCCTTCGCGTCGGCGAGGTCCTTCACGAAGCCCTCCTCGCTGAAGTCCTTGATGGTGCAGTTCCCCTCGACGGCGTTGCGGCGGAGGCCGTACACGACGAACTTCTCGCCCGCGACGGAGTTGAGCGTCGGGATGAGGCGCGTGTCGCTGGTGGAGGTCTGGTAGACGAGCACGTGGCCGCCGAGGCGCGCCTTGGGCTTCGCGTCGATGATGACCTGGCGGAGGATCGGCGGGACGAGCGTGGTGTTGTCCGCGAACTTCTTGCGGATGGGCGGGTGGAAGAAGCTGGTGATGATGTAGTGCTCGCAGCCGGGCAGCTTCGCCTTCACGAAGGCCTTGGTGAGCTGGTAGTCCAGCTTCGCGCCGTCCTTGATCGCGGCGTCGTGCTTGCAGCGCGCGATGATCTGCTGGTTGTCGATCGAGAGGACCGGGAGGCCGTGGCGCTTGCCGTAGAGATAGGCGAACGAGTCGAAGTCGGTGACGACGGCGTCGGGCTCGAAGTGGACGACCTTGTCGAAGTAGGCCGACACGTTCTCGAACATGAGGTTGGGGGCGGCGAGGAGGTTCCGCGCGAGGGAGCCGTCGCGGTCCATCGCGTTGTCGACGTAGCGGATGGTGAGCCCCTTGATCTCGACGACGTCGGGGAAGCTCTTGGCGAGGAAGGCGTGGGCGCGGCCGCTCACGACGATCTTCACCTCGTGCCCGCTGGCGATGAGGTGCTCGAGGGTCACCTTGCTTCGGGTCGCGTGCCCCATGCCTTCGCCCGTGACGCCGTAGAGGATGCGCATGCGGGGAGCGTACACGGGGTCGGGGTTGCGTTGGCGTGACAAGACGATGGCGAACGGCGCGCGGGCGACTCGAGTCGCGTAGGGTGTGCCCGGACGCTCCCGATGCGACGCTACGACATCGACAGCATCGACAACCGCGACCCGGAGCTCGTCGCGCGCTCTCTCGCCGCCTTCGAGCGCGTCGCAGGGTCGTACTTCCGCGCCGAGGTGCGCGGGATCGAGCGCATCCCCGAAGGCGCCGCGCTCTACGTCGGCAACCACAACGCCGGCATCCTGTCGCCCGACACGGGCCTCTTCGCGGCCGCCGTCCATCGCACGCTCGGGCTCGCCGCCGTCCCTTACGGCCTCGCGCACGAGGTCGCCCTCGAGCTCCCCCTCCTCCACCAGCTGCTCGTCCCGATGGGCGCCGTCCGCGCGAGCCACGACAGCGCGCGCCGCCTGTTTGCCCGCGGCGACAAGGTGCTCGTCTATCCGGGCGGCGACCAGGAGGCGCTCCGCCCCTTCCGCCACCGCAACCGCATCGTCTTCGGCGGGCGCGACGGATACATCCGCTCGGCGCTCCGTGCCGGCGTCCCCGTCATCCCCTTCGTCGCCGCCGGCGCCCACGCGACGTTCGTCATCCTCGACGACGGCCGCTGGCTCGCCCGCGTCCTGGGAGCCGACCGCTGGCTGCGTCTCAAGGTGTGGCCCATCACGCTGTGCCTGCCGTGGGGGCTGGTGGTCGGGCCGGTCCCGTACGTTCCGTGGCCGACGCGCATCCTCATCGAGGTGATGCAGCCGATGTCGTTCGACCGCGTCGGGGAGGTCGCCGCGAAGGACGACGCGTACGTCCGCGCCTGCGCGGATCGCGTCGAAGCGGCGATGCAGGCGACGCTGGATCGTCTTGCGGATGAGCGTGAACGCGGCGAGTCCGCCACGGAGGCCATGATAGAAGGCGGCGCATGAAGCGTGCTCTCAAGTGGCTGGGCGGCGTGGTGCTCTTCCTGGCGGTCGTCGTCGGCTCGGGCTGGTTCTACGCGTTCGGCAGCAACTCCCCCATCGTGTCCGGCCCGCTCGCGCCGGGCGTGATGGGCGTCGAGACGGTGAAGGACGGCTTCGTGAGCGTCTACATCCTCGACGCGGGGCCGAGCAGGGTCGCGCTCGTCGACGCCGGTCACGACGCGTCGGGCAAGGCGCTCCTCGCGGCGCTCGCGCAGCGGTCGCTCACCCCTGCGTCCGTCGTGGCGATCTTCCTCACCCATGGTCACGGCGATCACACGGCCGCCTGCAAGCTCTTCCCGGGCGCGGCGGTCTACGCCCTCGAAGCCGACATCCCGCTCGTGGGCGATGCCGCGCACGTGACACCGGTCAAGGACGGCGAGGTGACCACGCTGGGCGACCTGCGCGTCGAGACGTTCGCGGTACCGGGACACACGCCGGGCTCCGCCGTCTACCTCGCTCGCAGCGTCCTGTTCTTCGGCGACAGCGCCGGGGCATCGGCCGACGGAAAGGTGATGAAGGCCGTCGGCCTCTTCTCGAAGGACTCGGGCCAGAACGTCGCCTCCCTGAAGGCGCTGACGGCAAAGCTGCAGCCGCGAGCCTCGGAGATCAAGGAGCTGGCCTTCGCCCACACCGGCCCGCTCGCCGGCTTCGCCCCGCTCGCCGAGTTCGCCAGCACGCATTAGGCGTGCGCCCGACGAAGCGCCTGCGCCGCGCACGCGAGCGCCAGGCGAAGCGTCGTCCGAGCGCAGGCTCCTGGACCTGATCGGGCCAGCAGTGCCCAGCGTCGAGGTGCGGGTGACTGCGCTCCACTCAACCAGGCTCTACTTGGACGTCGACCCGCACTGGCCGGGCATGTCGATGCCGCAGATGTCGCCGGTCGGGCAGTTGCCGCACTGGATCTCGTGCCCGCAGCCGTCTCCCGCGGGGCCGCACTGGATCTTCTGACCGGCGCACGTCTCGGGAATGCACGGGGTGGTCGTCGTCCCGCACTTGCCGGCGCCGCCGCCGCCGCACGTCTGGCCGGTCGGGCACACGCCGCAGTCGAGCGCGTTTCCGCAGCCGTCGCCCGCGTACCCGCACTGGAGGCCGAGCGCGGCGCAGGTCGTCGGCGTGCAGATGGGCGTGTAGGGCTGGATGCACGCCGAGAGGTCGAAGAGCATGAACTCGAGGATCGCTTGCTGGGGCGTGAGAGCACCTGCCGGGCACTCTGCAGGGAACGACGCCCCCTGGACCTGCACGGTCGGCTGCTGCGCGTGCCAGTCGCTGAAGGTGACGCGGCCGCACTGGTTCGCCGCCGTCGCGCCGATGGGGGTGTTGAAGGTGAAGTGAATCGGAGTGTTGCCCTGGCCGTTGACGTCGCCGGTCAACCACTGCTGCGTCGGCGCGATGACCGAGTTGGCGTTCCCGAAGGCAGGGCTGATCGTGACGGTGCCAGAGCCGGTCGTCGTCACGCCGACGTTCTGCAGCCACTGCTGGAAGGCCAGCCCCGTGGGGTTCGTCGGCGGCTGGACGATGGTGCTGACGACGCCGTCCTCGCCTCCTCCGGAGTGATCGCCGGCCCAGTTCGCCGCGCCGGGGAACGCGGGTGTCGCTGTCTGCACCCCGGATTGGGCGTAGAGCCACGTGTAGGCGAAGTCGCTGGCGAAGACGCGCCCGCCGGCTCCCGCGTAGGTGGCGAGCGCCGTCTCCTGCGCCTGGGTCTGCCCTTGCGGGTACCCCTCGCACTCCATGATGGTCATGTCGTAGTTGTTGATGAGCGGCCCGTTGCTGGGCCCGCCGGTCGCCGCAAAGAGCGCGTCCTGCGTCGGGCTGGAGCCGCCGATGTGCGACCCTGGGCCTTCGCCGTCGGCGGTGAAGAACTGGAAGTAGCCGCCTCCACCGGGGTTGGTGAACTCGCTCGTGTCGACGCCAATCTTCTGGAGCACGCACTCGACGGGGTCGAGCGCGCCCGTGACGAAGGCGATGCGCGGCAGGTCGCCCTGGGTGTGATTCTGCGGCATCGACAGCGTGGTGGTCCCCGGGACGGTGTTGGCGACGCACGGGTTGTTGATGGGGATGGTGAACTGTCTGCGCCAGCGCCCGAGCTGGATGACGAGCGGGATCGAGGTGCCGACGGGGACGCCGGTCAGCGTGAAGGTGCCGTCGGGGGCGGTGAGGGCCGTGACGAGGGGGTTGCCTGCGGCCGTGGCGCCGCAGACGTCGCAGGTGATCCCGGCGGCAAACGGCTGGAGGCCGGGGTCCATGGGGTCGTTGGGGATGTAGACGAGGGCGTTGTAGAGGCCGTACTTCGCGGCGGGGTCGAGGACCTTCCCGGAGAGGGTGGTCGTGCCGGCTTCGCACGTCGGGACCTGCGCGCAGGTGCCGGTGCATCCGCACTGGCCGGGCAGGGCAGGGTTGCCTCCGCAGGTCTGCGGAGCGGTGCATGTGCCGCCGCAGTTGAGCATCCCGCCGCAACCGTCGCCCGCTGCGCCGCAATTGATCTTCTGCTCCGCGCACGTCAGCTTCTTGCAGGCGTCCCCGCTGCCCCCCTCGCCGCTGGTCCCCTTGCCGCACTTGTTGGGGCCGCCGCCGCCGCAGCTCTCCGTCCCGCTGCAGGTGCCGCATTCGACGACGCCGCCGCACTTGGGGTCGCTGACGGGGCCGCAGTTGGCCTTGAGCTGCGTGCAGGTGGACGGCACGCACTTGCCGGTGCTCGAGTCACCGCCGCCGAGCTTCATGACGACGGTGTGGTCCGGCCGCTCGCCGCCATCGCCGATGGTCGCGTCGGCGCCGCCGCCGGCTGCGTCGAAACCGCCGAACGAGGTGGGATTGCCGCTGCACGCGACGACGGCGGTCGCGCCCGCGAGGAGGGCTCCCAATGCGAACCGGACGCTTCTCATCTCATGACGCATGCGCATCTCCCGGTCTCGCCGTCGGTTCCGGCGCAACCCGCTCGGCCCAGTACGAGCCTAGCAGACTCACGCCGGCGACTCCTGGCGCTACGCTCGGCGGGACAGGCTGGATCGCGAGACGGTCCTCGCGCAAGGGGCGAATCTATCCGCGAATGCGGATCGCGTACGTCAGCTTGGCGACGCTCTTCAGCACGTTCGGCACGCGCTTGAAGAGGTTGATGGACGGCGGGCGCTTCTCGATGACGTGGACGGGAATCTCCTCCGTCCGGATGCCACCGCGGTCGGCGCGGATGACGAACTCGCTCGCGAACACGTCCTTGTCGACCAGGCAGGCCTTGACGGTGTCGAGCAGCGCGACCCGCCGGAAGGCCTTGAGCCCATGCGTGTCCGTGCCGCGGAAGCCCAGGATGATGCGGAGCATCCCCGAGTACGCGATGCTGGCGGCGTGCCGCAGGAGAGGTCGTGCGTCTTCGGCGCCGATGGCGAGCTTCGACCCGATGACCAGGTCCGCGCGGCCGGACTCGAGGATGTCGATGGCCCGGCGGTGGAAATCGGTGTCGCAGAGGTCGATCTCCTCGCAGATGACGAGCTCACCTCGGGCCATGAGGATCCCCGCCTTCATGGCCTTGCCGTAGTTCGGCTCGCCGAGGCTCATCAGCTTGACCTGACCCTCCTCGACGGTCGTGTACTTGGCAGCGAGATCCTTGGCGATCTCGACGGTGCGGTCCTTCGAGCCGTTCTCGGCCAGGATGATCTCGTACCGCCACCCGAAGGGTCGTAGCCGCTCGCGGAGATCCACGATCGCGGCATGCAGGATGGCCTGCTCGTTATAGACCGGGATGACGAAAGAGATGCGCGGGTCAGTGCCGGGCATGATGGGGCGGCCTATAGCACCTGTCTCGTGCGCCGGCCTACCTCGTAATGAATTCGTCGAGAAAGGAATTCATGAAGCAACGGTCTGTCGAGTGCGCTGGCCTACCTCGTCATGAATTCATGCCGCAACGGCCGGCCGGAGGTTGCGCGCTCTCACGCAGACGGGTTTGGCGGCTCCGCCCTGGTGCGCCAGCGCACCAGACAGGGCCGGCGTACACGAGAGGAAATTCTACGTGACGTTGGCACGGGGATGCGGTTGAAGAGAGACCCACATTCGAGGAGAACGTCATGGCGGAAGGTTTGAACAGGGTAATGCTGCTGGGCAACCTCGGGGCGGACCCGGAGCTGCGTGTCACGCCATCGGGGCAATCCATCCTCAAGCTCCGCCTGGCGACGACCGAGAGCTATCTCGACCGCAACAACACGCGGCAGGAGCGTACCGACTGGCATTCGGTCACGATCTGGGGGAAGCGCGGCGAGGCGCTTGCCAAGATCCTGGCGAAGGGCTCGAGCTTGTTCATCGAGGGACGAATCCAGACGTCGTCCTACGAGAAGAATGGTGAGAAGCGTTATCGCACCGACATCGTCGCCAACAACGTCGTGCTGACAGGACGTGGTCGCGGCGAGGCGGGAGCGGAGCCGGGCGGCGGTGGAGGCGGGGGCGGTGGACGCTCGTACGGCGGTGGTGGCGGAGGCGGCGCACGCCCTGCTCCGGCGGCACCGGGCGGCGGAGGTCGGGCGCCTGCGCCGGCGGCTCCGGCTGATGACGACGAGTTCGGTGGCGGTGGCGGGTTCGAATCGGACGACGAAATCCCGTTCTGAGAGGTGTACGGCAACGCCGGACCGAGCCTGACTGCGCGCGTCCCTCGGAAAAGGACGCGCGCCGATCTTCTCTTCTCCACTCATGACGTACGTCGTGCGAATCTGCGTGAATGACCGCCATCGGGATTGATCTGGGGACGTCCAATACGGTCGTCGCCCACGTCAAGGACGGCGTTCCGTACACGCTGTGCGATCCGGCGGGCCGGCGCCTGATCCCCTCGATCATCTCGTTCCACCCCTCGGGGACGGTCCTCGTGGGCGATTCGGCGAAGATGCGCCGCTTCAACGACGGAATGAGCACCGTCACGGGCGCGAAGCGCCTGATGGGGCGGCTCTGGGGGTCGCCCGAGCTCGAGGAGATGCGGCGGCGCGTGCCCTACCAGCTGCGCGAGGGGAAGAACCGCACCGTGCGCGCTCTCCTGCGTGGCGAGCTCTACTCGATCCCGGAGCTCTCGGCGTTCGTGCTCCGGAAGGCGAAGGCTTGGGCGGAAGAAGCGCTCGGAGAGCCGGTCACGGAGGCTGTGATCACGGTCCCCGCCAACTTCAACGAGCTCCAGCGCCAGGCGACGAAGCTCGCCGGCGAGCTGGCGGGGCTCGAGGTGCTCCGCGTGCTGAACGAGCCGACCGCTGCCGCGCTCTCGTACGGGCACATCGCGCCGGCCGCGAAGGACGAGCAAATCGCAGTGTACGATTTCGGCGGTGGCACGTTCGACCTGACGATGCTCAGCATGTCCGAGCGCGAGCTGCGAGTCCGCGCGACCGCCGGCGACATGTTCCTCGGGGGCGACGACATCGACCTGGCTATCGCGACCAAGATCGCCGACGCCTACCTCAAGAAGCACTTCTACGACCCTCGCGCGGACTCGGAGGTCTTCGCGCGGGTGCGGATCGCCGCCGAGCGGTTGAAGGTCGATCTGTCTTCCGACGAGGAGGCGAGCGTCCCGCTCAACGAGCTGATGTACGGCGCTGGCGGGAAGCCGATCCAGTGGAGCTACACGATGACGCGGAAGGAGCTCGACGCGATCCTCGACCCCTTCATCAACCAGTCGCTGAAGGTGTGCGAGGACGCGATGGAGCTCCTCAAGGCGTCCCCGCGCGACTTCGACCGGGTGGTGCTCGTCGGTGGGACGACGCTGTCGCCGCGCATCAGGCAGCGGGTGGCGGACTTCTTCGGACGCCAGCCCGTCGATGGTCTCGATCCCGAGGAGGCTGTCGCCCTCGGCGCGGCCATCTCCTGCACGATGCCGGTCGCGCGAAAGGTCAAGAAGGCCCAGTCGATGGCGCCGCCGGCTGTCGGGGGGGCAGAGCCGATCGTCGATGTCGAAGACGCCTTCCCCGTGAGCCAGAGCTTCCGGCCGGCGGCGCTCGGGCAGGAAGAGGTCATCGCACGACCGGCACCGCCAGCCGCGAGAGCCGGAGCGGTCGCATCTGGGCCACAGCCGAGTCGGCGTCGATGGGTCTACGCCGGGCTCGGTGTCGCCGCCGTCATCGCGATCGGAGTGGTGGCCGCGATCCAGCTGCGCGGGCGGCCCGTCCCACCCTCGCTACGGCCGCCTGCCGCAGAGTCGCCGAAGCCGACCGCGCCGCTCGCACCGCCCCCGCCGGGACCCGCCGGAGCCCCGGCGGGCAGCGCTGCGCCCGCATCGCCTCCCTAATCGACGCTGGTAAAGCTTGCGGAGAGTCGGTCGAGGCATTAAATGCCCCTGCCCCTTCCTATATCCGGAAGGGCACGAAGGAGCGTCCCATGAAAGAAGGCATCCACCCGGAGTACCCCGCGGCCAGCATCGCTTGCGCCTGCGGCAACCACTTCATCACGCGGTCGACGCGCGGCGACTTCCAGGTCGACGTGTGCGGCGCCTGCCACCCCTTCTACACCGGGACGCAGAAGCTCATGGACACGGCGGGCCGCGTCGATCGCTTCCGCAAGCGCTACCAGGCGAAGCCCGCGGCTGCCGCCAAGGCGCCCGAGGCCGACGCGAAAGCCGCTGCCGAAGCGCCCGCAGCGACCGCGACCTGAGCGCAAGCTCGGGACGCTGGCTATAGTGTCGCCATGAGCGCGATCACGTCGAACCGAAGCGGGCGCAGCGTTTGCCTCCACAGCGCCCGCGCGCAGAGAAGCGCGGGCGCGACGTGAGCGACGTCCGTCCCTACATCGGCGGGCAGGCCGTCCTCGAGGGGGTCATGATGCGCGCTCCCTCGTCCTTCGCCGTCGTCGTGCGGCGGAGGGACGGCTCGCTGCTCGTTCGCGAGCGCGCGATGAAGGACGAGCGCGCGAGCTGGATGAAGTGGCCGCTCGTGCGAGGCATCGCGTCGCTCGTCGAGTCGCTGCGGCTCGGCAGCGAGGCGCTGCGGTTCTCGTCCGACCTCTACATGGAGGACATGGAAGAGGAGGAGCGCGACGCGCACCGGGGTCCGCCGTCGGGCGGGCTCGCCTCGACGCTCATGCTCTCCGCGACGCGCGTGCTCTCGGCGCTCGCGCTGTTCCTGCTCTCCGCGAACGACGCGAGCGACGCGGGCGGGACGGGCGGCGAGAAGAAGAAGGCAGGCGGCACCGGCCTCTTCATGCTCCTCATCGTCGTCGCGTTCTTCATCGCGCTCCCGCAGATGGCGAGCGCCGGCGTCAACCGCGTGCTCCACCTCGGGCTCGAGGTCCAGTCGCCCCGCTTCCAGGTCCTCACCGGCGTCTTCAAGCTGTCGATCGTCGTCGGCTACATGCTCGCCATCCGGCGCGTGCCCGACATCCGCCGCGTCTTCCAGTTCCACGGCGCGGAGCACAAGACCATCAGCACCTACGAGGCGAACGAGGAGCTCGTCGTCTCGAACGCGCGCAAGAAGACCACGCTGCACCCCCGCTGCGGCACGACGTTCCTCGTGATGATCGCCCTCGTGTCCATCCTCGTCTTCACCGCGATCGGCGGCGTCCTCCCGAGGATTCACACGGGCAACAGCGTCTCCGACAACCTCGTCTTCTTCCTCGAGAAGCTCCCGTTCCTCCCGTTCATCGCCGCGATCACCTTCGAGATCCAGCGCGTCTTCGCCAAGTACTGCACGACCGGCCCGCTTCGCGTCCTCCTGTGGCCGGGCTTCCTCGTGCAGAAGATCACGACGATCGAGCCCGACGACTCCCAGCTCGAGGTCGCGCTCGCGGCCCTTCGCGCGACGCTCTTCCGCGAAGCGGCGCCTGGCGTGACCGCCGCGGCCGAGAGCCTCGTCGACGTCGCGTTCCCGAGCTACGAGGCGCTCGCCGCCGCTTCCGAGCTCCGCTCGGGCACGTCGCTCGCGGCCTCCTGAGCTCCCTGCATGCTCCCCCTCGAGAAGCTGGAGCACCTCGCGCGACGCTATCGCGATCTCGACGAGCTGCTCTGCCGCCCCGACGTGCTCGGCGACCGGAACGAGCTCGCGAAGCTGAACAAGGAGCGCGGCGAGCTCGAGCCGCTGATGGCGCAGTTCGACCGTTACCGCGACGTGACGAAGAAGATCGCCGAGGACGTGGCCGCGCGGAACGACCCCGAGCTCCGTGAGCTCGTCGAGCTCGAGCTGCCCGAGCTCGAGGGCGAGAGGACCTCCCTCGAGAAGCAGATCCAGCTGCTCCTCCTGCCGCCCGACCCCGTCGAGCGAAAGAACACCATCCTCGAGATTCGAAGCGGGGAAGGGGGCGAGGAGGCGGCGCTCTTCGCGGCGGATCTCTTCCGCATGTACTCGCGCTTCGCGGAGGGGCTCGGCTGGAAGGTCGAGATCCTCAACACGAGCGAGAGCTCCACCGGCGGCCTCAAGGAGTGCATCGCGCTCGTCACCGGCAAGGACGTCTACGCGCAGCTCCGCTTCGAGGGGGGCGTGCACCGCGTCCAGCGCGTGCCCGCGACCGAGACGCAGGGGCGCATTCACACCTCGACGGCGACCGTGGCCGTGCTCCCCGAGGCGGACGACATCGACGTGCAGATCGACGAGAAGGACCTCGAGATCTCCATCGCCGCGAGCGGCGGGCCGGGCGGGCAGGGGGTCAACACGACCAACAGCGCCGTGCAGATCCAGCACAAGCCGAGCGGCCTCATCGTGAAGTGTCAGGACGAGCGCTCTCAGCTGAAGAACAAGGCCAAGGCGATGAAGGTCCTGAAATCGCGGCTCCTCGACATCGAGCGCGCGAAGCAGGAGGCGGCCGAGTCGGCGGAGCGTCGCGGCATGGTCGGCACCGGCGAGCGCAGCCAGAAGATCCGCACGTACAACTACCCGCAGAACCGCGTGAGCGACCATCGCATCCGCCTCACGCTGAACAAACTCGATCGCATCATCGGCGGCGACCTCACCGAGCTCGTCACCGCGCTCCGGACGCACAGGCAGGCGGCGCTCCTCCAGGCGGCGAGCGGGGAGATCGTGCCGGGCTTCACGCCCGACGAGGGCGAGACGGACTGAAGCATGGCGTCGCTCGCACGCAACGATCTCGACGGCACGAGGCCTTCGGGGCTCGACACCGAGTCGCTCACCGTGGCGATGGCGATCGCACCGGGAGTCTACTCGAGGAACCGCTTCTTCGAGCTCTTCAAGGCACCCGAAGTCCGTCGGGCGCGTAGCCGCGCTGCGCTTGTGCGCGGCATCGTGCAGCACCTGTTGATGCTCGCGAAGGACGGCGCGGACGTCGCGCGGGCGCTCGTGTTCGAGCGTCGGGCAGGGCGCGTCGGGTTCCGTTACTCGGTGCCCAGCATGCGTTTCGATCGCAGGACGGAGCTCTCGGAGCTCGAGGCGTCGTGCCTCCTCTACCTGGCGGAGCGGTCGGGCATCGCCGGCCTGGCGCCGACGCCGCAGGGGAAGGAAGAGCTGCGAACCGCGCTTCTGCGGCTGTCGGGCGGCGAAGGGGCGATGTTGCTGCGGTAGGTGAGCGCGGGCGGTAAGCTTTCGCCATGTGCCTCTTCTGCAAGATCGTGAAGCGGGACATCCCCGCGAAGATCATCCTCGAGAACGACCATGTCCTCGCGTTCCACGATGTCCACCCCGTTGCGCCGAAGCACGCGCTCGTCATCCCGAAAGAGCACCTTACGGGAATCCACGATGCTAGCCGCGCGCACGCTGAGCTCCTCGGAGAGTTGATGCTCGCAGGACGGGAGGTCGCGGAACAGCTCGGGCTCGGCGAGTCCGGCTACCGGCTCGTGATGAACTCAGGACCTGACGCGGGGCAGTCGGTGTTTCACGTGCACCTCCACGTACTCGGCGGGCGCCCCATGGCGTGGCCGCCAGGGTAGAAGACTGGAGTGTTCGCCGATGCGGACGCGAGGACCCGCGTCAATTTGGGACGTCGGGACTACGCAGACGTTTCGTGATGGGTCCCTGGCCCTGACTTGGTCTCGATACAGTCAAGCGCCTTCTACCAGGGTCATGGGCACGTGGAGGTCACCGACGGCTACGCCTTCGAGCAGTCGATCACCCATGCGAGGATCCGCGCGAGATCGTCGGGCTTCTTGAAGACGGGGCCGAGGACCTCTGCACGCTTCACGAGCTTCTGGCTTGCGCTCTCATGCAGGAACGCGACAGGCAGTGTCGGTTGGTAGACCCGGAGGAGATCGGCAGTGTCGATCGGGTCGTCCTTTCCCTCGGCGTTCTCGAGGTCGAGGACGGCGCACTTGAAGCCGCCGATGAAGCTGGTCGGATTGTCCGGGTTGTTCGCTGACGCTGGCAGGTAGACCTCGAGGCCTGCGGCAGCCAGCTGGTCGGCGAGGATCGTGCGGACGACGAGCGACTCATCGGAGAGGTAAATTAGCGGCGCCTTCGTGCTCATGTGCGCGCCGACTCTATCATCCTGGTCTCCCTTTTTGCGCGCGTTCCATGCGAACGTGGCGTCCGCATGTTTTCGCTCCTCATCGTCATGACGGCCATCACCGCGTGGATCCTCGGCCCCCGCTGGCTTCGGATGCTGCACGAGCAGAAGCTCCGCGCGCTCGACGTTGGGGCGCACGGCGACGCGCGGCGCATGCAGCAGCTCGAGATCGAGCGGAAATTGCTCGAGGAACGCATCAAGAACCTCGAGACGATCGTGTGTGGTGTCGACCTCGAGCTGAACGCGAAGCTGAATCGCCTGGCGAGCCAGCAACTCGCGCTGCTTCCCGCACACGTGCCGCAGCACATCGTATCGGTCGCCCCGCCGCCGACGCCCGTCGACCCCTCGCAGGACGCGGTCCTCGCGGCGGAAGACGTCGGCCAGGTGGGGAGTGCGGCAACCGAGTCCGTGAAGGCGCTCTCCGTCGGCAGCCGGCTCGGAGATCGCTACGTGATCGAGCGCTCGCTCGGCGTGGGCGGCATGGGCGAGGTCTATCTCGCGAAGGACGAGAAGGTCGGCGAGCAGGTCGCGCTGAAGGTGCTGCGCGACACATACACAGTCGACCCCGCGCTGCTCGATCGCTTCCGCCGTGAGCTCTCCCTTGCCCGCCGCATCAGCCACCCGAACGTCGTCCGCCTCCATGATCTCCATCACGAAGGTCGAATGCTGTTCCTGTCGATGGAGTACGTCGGCGGGGAGAGCGTGCGGCAGCTGCTCGCGCGCCACGGCAAGCTCACCGCAGCGGTCCTCCGCCCGCTGCTCGTCGAGGTCTGCGCCGGGCTCTCGGCGGCGCATGCGGCGGGGGTGACGCACCGCGATCTCAAGCCAGAGAACATTCTTGTCTCCAGCGAGTCTCACGCAAAAATCATCGATTTCGGGATCGCCAAGCTCGCCGATCTCGAAGGGATGACCGCGACGCGCATGATCCTGGGAACGCCGCAGTACATGTCTCCCGAGCAGATCCGCGGTCGCGCCGTCGACGCGCGCAGTGACCTCTACGCGCTTACGGTGGTGGTGTTCGAGGCGCTCACCGGACGGGTGCCGTATGACGGAGCCTCGGCGATATCGATCGGATATGCGCACTGCAACGACCCGGTCCCTTCGCTCCGGTCGGCGAACGCCGTGGTAGACCCGCTATGGGAACCTTTCATCACCCGCGGTCTCGCGAAAGACCCCGCAGAGCGATGGAAGGACGCAGATGAGATGGCGCGGGCGCTGCCTCGCTGAGCGTGAGCTCGCGGCGAGAGCGACTCGCCAGCAACGCCGGGTCCAGGAACGTGGCTAGAGGCGAAGCACCTCCTCGAGCTTCGCGAACACCCCGGCTTCTTGGGCGCTGACGGGGGAGTCGCGATCTCCCGTGAACGGTGCGGTCGCTGGGCGAGCGCCGCCGATCTCATGGACGCGGATCCAGACGCGGGAGAGCTCTGCGAAGCGCCCGCGCGCGCCGACGAGAAGCGCGACCAGGTCAGGGCCCACCGAGCGGCGCGGCGCGGGGCGAACGACGACGTCAAGGCGGCCGTGCTGCCCTCGGTGAAAGCGCGCGACGAACCCGGCCAGCAGGTGATCGGCGGGGTCGAGCCATGCATCAGGCGCTCCGTGCGCGCCGTCTGCGAGCCAGTCGCCGAGCGACGCCGGAGTCACGTTGGCGGCCAGGACGCCGAGCGTCAGCCCTTCGCGCCCCAGCCAAGCCTCGAGCTCCGAGAGCGAGGTGTCGGCAGCGACTTCGGCAAGCATGCTGACGCGATCGAGCGACATCCGTGCGTCGGTCGGTGCGGTCGCTACACCCACGACCTCGGAAGTCGGCGCTGTCATCGGCACATCGTCGGGGATGAGGTTGCCTGGATTGAGGATGCCCAGCGGGTCGAGCGAAGCCTTGACGGCGCGGACGATCTCGATGCCGGCGCCAAGCTCGGCGCGAAGCCGAGGCGCCTTCGAGCGTCCGACGCCGTGGTGATGCGCGATCGTTCCTCCAGCAGCCTCGGCCGCGGCGAGCCCGTCGCGCCAGGCGCTCTCATAGGCAGCGAGGCTCGCCGTATCCCAGCTCGGTCCGACTCCCCCGCTGCTCGCGGCGCTCCCCGCAAACGAGAAGTAGATGCAGCATCCGTCCGGGTAGGCGTGGCTCATGTGCGCCATGACGAACGCGTGGCGCCCGAGCGCACGGTGGACCCCGTCATAGAGCGCAGCGAGATTCTGCCAGGTCGTGGCGACCTCCATGGTATCGACCCACGCGCCGGCGGCGTAGACCGGAGCCTGCCGATAGCTCACGGAGTAGCGGTGCGCGAGCCAGCGACGGGCAGGTTCCTCGCCGTCGTACCGACCCCCGCCGAGCTCGAGGATGGCGCGTGCGCGCGCGAGGTCACTCGCAGGGTTGTCGCCCTGGCCCTCGAAGATGACGACCAGCATCGCGCCGCCGAGCGCGCGCCCGCCGACGCGGTCGATGACCTCGTTGAGCGCGAACGGTCGACGAAGGATCGACCGGAGGGCAACGCTACCGAGCCCGGGGGCCGGGGTTCCTTTCTTCTCCGCGCCGCGAGACTTGCCTTTGCCTTTCACCGCGCCCATGCGCGCCATCATCGCGTCGAACGGGTCATAGAGGCGGCTCACTGCCGGCCGCAGCCCGGCCTGGAAGACCTGCCGCATCCCTTCCCACCCCGCAGCTGTCTCGGGGAAGGTGAAGGCCGCAAACGCACGTGCGGTCGGCGCCGGGTGGAGCCGGAGCGTCGCGGCGGTGATGATGGCCAGGACGCCTTCGCTGCCGATGAGAAGAGGCGTGAGGTCAGGGCCGTGCGCTCTTCTGGACATGACGACTCGCTCGCCTGTCCCCGTCACGCACTCGAGCGCGACGACCATGTCCTCGATCTTTCCGTAGTAGCCTGAGCACTGGCCGGCGCTTCGTCCCGCGACCCAGCCCCCGACGGTGCTGCACAAGATCGACGATGGAAAGTGCCCCAGCGTGAACCCGCGGCGACCGAGCTCGTTCTCGAGTGGGAGGCCGAGCGCTCCCGCTTCGACGTCGAGGCTCGGGGCATTGGGATCGAGCTGCCGCCAGCGAGCCATACGCTTCAGGTCGACGACGACGACGTCCTCGCTCGGCAGGATGCCGCCGCAGACGCCGCTCCCCGCCCCGAACGGGACGAGCGCGATCCGACGGTCGGCCGCCCACCTGACGACAGCCTGTACTTCCTCGGTCGACTCCGGCCAGACGATGAGCCCAGGGCGGTGCTCGCCGACGTGGCCCGCACGCACCGCCATGTGGTGGCGCGGCCATAGGTCACGCGCGTACGCCACCTGGTCGGCATCGTCGATGCTGGCGCGCAGACCGTCCCGCACCCGCGCGGGCAAGCCACCGCGCAGGTCAAGGAGTAGCTCGTCCGAGCGCGACACGACGTGCCAGTGTATAAGCCCTTTCCGCTCCTCCGCGAAGCGCCACGAAGCCCCCGCCCGATGCCGACCGTTCCGCCCGCCGCGCCTGCTCCTCGTTCGCCATCGGCGCGCACGCTGGGGGAGGTCCTCGCGAACGGCCATGAAGTCCTCGTGCTCGACGGGGGGATGGGCACGCAGCTCTACGAGCGTGGCGTCCTCTACAGCAACTGCTTCGAGGAGCTGAACGAGTCGCGCCCCGAGGTCGTCCGGCAGGTCCACGAGGACTACCTTCGCGCCGGGGCAACGCTGATCGAAACGAACACGTTCGGCGCCAACGCGCTCCGTCTCGAGAAGCACGGCCTGCAAGGCCGTGTGCGGGCCATCAACGAACGCGCCGTCGCGGTCGCACGCTCAGCGCTTGACTCGCGGACGGGCGCATTCCTCGCCGGAGCCATCGGACCGAGCGGCTACTTCCTCGGCGAGGCGAGCCCCGAGGACCTCGCGCGGGTGCACGCTGCGCTGTTTGAGCAGGCGGTCGCGCTCGTCGGGGCTGGCGTAGATGCGCTGTACGTCGAGACGATGCGTCAGACCGACGAGCTACGTGTCGCCATCGAAGCTTCAGTGGCCGCGACTCGGGAGGGTCGAGCTCGCATCCCGATCATCGCCTCGGTGTCCGTCGACGAGCTCGGCCGGATGGCAGACGGCACCGACGCGGCAGAAATCGGTCGCCTGATGAAGGAGTGGGGTGCGGACGCCATCGGCGTCAACTGCTCGGACGGCCCGATGACAGTGCTCGGAGCTGTCGAAGCGATGCTCTCCGTCGGGTTGCCAGTCGTCGCTGCACCGAACGCCGGGCTGCCTCGGAGAGTCGACGAGCGGATGGTGTACGTGTCTACGCCCGAGTACTTCGGCGTGTACGCGCGCCGCATGTACAAGCTCGGCATCCGCATCGTCGGGGGCTGCTGCGGAACGACCCCCGAGCACATCAAGAGGATCGCCGCTGCCGCGAGGATGGCATCCGCTGCGGATCATGACGACGCACGCGTCGAGCCTTCATCAATCAGCAGCATCTCGGGCGGCGAGGCCGCGTGGACACTCACGGGCGTCGCCGGGCCGCATGCGGTCGCGCCGGTCCCGCAGGCCGAGAAAAGCGGGCTTGCGGCGAAGCTTGGCAAGCGCTTCGTAGTGTCGGTCGAGGTCAACCCTCCGGTCGGCCTCGACCCCGCGCGAGCGGTAGCCGCCGCGAAGAGCCTCTCTCTTGCCGGTGTCGACGTCGTGAACATCGCCGACGGCGCGCGAGCTCAGGCGCGCATGAGCAATCTCGCGCTCGCCGTACGTATCGAGCGAGAAGCAGGGATGGAGACCATCCTCCATGTGTGCGGACGCGATCGGAATCTCCTCGCGACGCTCGCGCACCTGCTTGGAGCGCACGACCTCGGGCTTCGGAACCTCGTCATCATCACCGGCGACCCCCCGAAGATGGGCGACTTCCCCGACGCGACGCCTGTCTATGACCTCGATTCTATCGGCATCCTGAAGCTCGCGACTCGCTTGAACCATGGCGTGGACCCAGCAGGGAAGGCGCTCGGCGGCGTCACGAGCTTCCTGCTCGCGACGGGAGCGGAGCCTGCGGCGCTGAACTACCCACGCGAGCTCGCGCGGCTCCGGCAGAAGAAGGAGGCTGGCGCCGAGCTCGTGATGACCCAGCCGGTGTACGATCCTGCGGTGCTCTCACGGTTTCTTGACGATGTGGCGCCGCTCGGGCTCCCGGTGCTCGTTGGGCTCTTGCCGCTCGCGAGCTTCCGGAACGCCGAGTTCCTCCATAACGAGGTGCCGGGAATGCAGGTGCCGGACGACGTGCGCGAGAGGATGCGCAAGGCCGGGAGCGGACCGGAGGCGAGGAGGGAAGGGGTCGCGATCGCGCGCGCGATGCTCGAGGCCGTCCGCTCGCGCGTCGCCGGTGCGTACATCATGCCGCCGTTCGAGCGCTACGAGCTCGCGCTCGAGGTCGTGGACGGCTTCTTGGATCGATGAGGACTGTCCGGGGCCACCGAGAAGCGACGAGAGCTTGCGTCAGCCTCTCGTTGCTCGTGAGCGTCTCGTGCCACGACGTCCTCGGCGTTCGCCGGAGCGATGCGGGTCGAGACGCGCCGTCGGCGCCAGCGTTGGAGGATTCGCGCGCGGATGCGGGGCCCGTGTCTCGCTGCACGTTCACGACCGGCGGAGGCGCCGATGCAAGGTTCGGGGAGGGCGAGGAGCTCGGCGAAGCTGTTGCGTTCTCTGGAGGGTTCGCATTCGGAGCACTGCGCGGATCAGACGGCGGGCGAACGGCGTCCGTGGTGGGCGTCGCAACGCCCGGGCTAACCCGTACGGACCTCGGCGCCTCGTGGGGCGACGCGCCGCCGCCGCAGCCGGTCGTGCGGGCGGACGCGCTTTATGCCGTCGCCTACGTGAAGCGTCCCCGTGCGGTGACCGGTCGCAGTCTATCGCTCCACCGCGTGGGCGGCACCGAGTCACCGATCGATCTCCCTCCCGAGAGCGACGTGTCGGCCGCGTACGATGTCGTCGCGGGGCACTCGGCCTCGCCTGTGGGCGCGCTCGTGGTGTGGGACGATGTGACGGGCGGCCACGCGGCGACCCTTCCTCGGGGGGTCGTCGAGCTCGCGGTCATCTCTGCGGACATGCGTGCCGTCCGGTCGGTGCGTGCGGTCGCAGCCACGCTGGACGACGCTTCCCTCGCAAGTGACGCGTCCGATCCGCGCCTCGCCGTACGCCCCGGCGGCTACTGGCTGACCTGGCTCGCACGCCGTCCCGAGCGCCTTGCTCTGCCCTTGGCAAGGACCGCGGGCGAGATCGAGACGCCGAGCGAGGAAGCGACCTACAGCTGGGTGGAAGCCGTCGCTCTCGACCTCGATGGCGCGTTCGTCGGCACGTCGAAGCGGCTGACGGTGGGCACCGGTCACGTCGGCAGCTACGCCATCGCGTCTCACGACGATGCGCTGGTAGTGATCGCAGAGGACGATGGAGCCGCCGCCATCCGCGGCGGCGGGAGTCTCGAGCAAGTGCGCTGGCGGGGTCTCGGCGCGCCAGAAACGGCGGTTGTCGTCCGCGGTGGGGTCGACGAGGACACGGCGCCCGCCATCGTGTCCGTCGCGGACGATCTCTGGCTGACGTTTCTCGACGTGCGCGGAGAGGCAGATGTGCTCCCGCTCTCGATGGGTCAGGGGGCGGCGAGTCGCGCGATCCCCTCGGTAGAACCGCGGATCGGCGGAGGTCGCCTGCTCGGTGGGACGGCCTCTCGCCTCGGGCTTGCGACCCTCGATGGTGCGGCGTGGACCCTCCGCTGGGTGGCTTGCGTGCGGTGAGCCCCTTCCCTATGGCCCGCCCTTGCATTAGCCTGCCGCCCGTGTCTGCTTCGTCCGGGGCCCATAGCTCAATCGGTCAGAGCCCCCGGCTCATAACCGGGCTGTTCCTGGTTCGAACCCAGGTGGGCCCACAATCTTCCGCTGGTCAACCTCACTTCCCCTTGATCTTCCCCACTTCGTTGCAGCCGCGAGCGTTTCGTGGCTCGTTTTGCCGAGGAGTCACGCGTTGAGCATACCGGAGCAGATCCGCACTCTAGAGGAGCTCGCCAGCATCGACGCTGAGCTCAAGACGCTGGACGACCAGCTAAGTCAGGAGCGCGCGACGCTCGCCACGCTGAAAGCGTCGCTGAAGAGACTGGAGGAGAAGCGGAAGAACGACCTGCTCAGCGTTGCTGCGACCGACAAGGCGAGGAACGAGCTCGTCACGGATGTTCGCGGCATGATGCAACAGCTCGACCACTCGCGCGAAAAGCTGAACCGCTCGCGTACGGAACGTGAGTCGAACGCCGCGCAGCGCGAGCTCGAGGAATTGCGCAAGCTGGTGCGCGATCGCGAAGAGGACATCAACAAGCTGACGGCCGAGGGAGATGCGGTTCGCGTGCAGATCGAGGCGACCGAAGCCGAGACGGCGAAGCTCCAGGCGGAGCTTGGGTCCAGCGAGGGCGACATCAACTCGAAGGTCGCGGCGGTCGAGCGCGAACGCGAGACGAAGGCGGCCACCCGCGCCACCATCAGCAAACGGCTGCCGATTGTCCTCTACCGTCGCTATGAGATGTTGCGGACGAAGAAGCCCTGCCCAATAGCCCAGACGACGGACGGCACCTGCTCGGCGTGTCACATGGCGCTCCCGCCGCAGCTTTTTCACCGTTTGCGGCGTGAGCCGATGATCGAGCAGTGCCAGTCGTGCCAGCGTCTGATCTATTTCGTCCCGCCCACCGCGCGGGTCGTCGACGTGAACGACACGGACGCCAAGTGATGCACCCCGACGCGCGCCTCCGCGTGTACCACTGGATGCGTCGACGCCCATGAAGAGCTGCCCCGCCTGCCAGCGCACGTATCCCAACGACGCTGGCTTCTGCCCGGTCGAGGGTACCGCGCTCATCTTTACGAGCATGGTGCCTGTCGCTGCGAGCGACGACCCGCGCATCGGAACGCGGCTCGCGGGGCGATACGAGATCCGTCGCGTCGTCGCCGACGGCGGGATGGGGCGTGTCTACGAGGGGATCGACAAGCAAACGGACTCTCGGATCGCCGTAAAGGTCCTCCACGCGGACGTCGCGAAGGACGACGTTGCGCTCGAACGATTCAAGCGCGAGTACGAGATCAGCGCGAATCTGCCTCACGACTACATCGTCAGCGTGACGGATTTTCACCGCGATCAGGACGCTGCGGTGTGGCTGCTCGTCATGGAGTACCTCGACGGAGAGGAGCTCCGGATCGCGCTGAAGCGCGAGAAGGGGATGGCGCCCGCACGGCTAGTACGGATGCTCTCGCAGGTGGCGCTCGGACTCGATGAGGCTCACGCCAAGCAGTTCGTGCACCGCGATCTCAAGCCAGACAACATCTTTCTGTGCGGAACGCGAGAAGGCGACGTCGTCAAGCTGCTCGACTTCGGCTCCGTGAAGGACAAGAACAAGGACGCGAAGAAGCTCACGGTGCTCGGTACGACGATCGGCTCGCCGTACTACATGGCGCCCGAGCAGGCGCAGGGGCTCGACACGCTCGATGCTCGTGCCGACGTCTTCGCCCTCGCGGCGATCGCGTACGAGTGCATCACCGGGTTCGTCCCGTTCGACGGCACGAACGGGCCTTCGATCCTCCTCGCGATCCTGACCAAGGATCCCATCCCTCCGACGAAGCGTGGAGCGGGCGGACGTTTCCCGATACCGCCTGCACTGGACGACGTGCTCGAAGAAGCGCTCGTGAAGAACCCGAACATCCGGACGCGTACGGTCGGGGCGCTCGCGAATGCCGTCGGGCATGCGTACGGGCTCGCGGGAGATCACAAGGAGTGGGCACGACTCCCGACCAGTGATCTTGAGGCACGGTGCGCGGAAGCCTTGCCGCGGGTGATGCAACCCCGTCCGCAGGCACCCATGGCACAAGCAGATCCCTTTGCTTCTCCGGGCGTTGCATTGGTCGGAGGGCAGGGGATGGCCGACGCCTTCGCAGCCTCACGGCAGGCCGAGCTCGGCGAGGCCGCCGGCGTCCCGCCCGCGCGCCCGACTTGGGTCGTCGCGGTGGCCGTGGCCATCGGTGCGCTCGTCGTCGGCGGCGGTATCGCACTCTTCTTCGTCGGCAAATAGCGCGGGCGCGGGCTTCGTCCGCCACCAGCGCGCGATCAGAACGCCGCACTGAGCCAGAGCGTCCCTGGTCCCGCTCGCAGACTCGCGCGCACGGCGTCGATTCCCCGAGCTTCGCTATTGATCGGCCGGGTCCACAGCACCACAGCCACAGTGCCGGCGCCAGCTCCGGCGACCCATGCCCCAAGAGCGACTGCGTCCCACGTCCGCACGGGACCTGCGTTGCCGCACGCGGGACCCTGCCCGCGACACACACCTTGCCAGTAAGACTGGTCGCTACCAGCAGCCGCAAAGGCCGCAACACCGGCACCAACGAGCACGACGGCGCCCGCCGTGGCAACAATGGCGAGCGTGCTCGAGTGACGCCGGGGCGGCTCGACGCTCGGAGCCGGCGCGGGCGGGGGCTCGGCCTTCACGCTCGTCGCGATCACGGTCGGCGTGAAGACGATGACGACGGGCTCCGCTGCGCGCTCGACGACCACGAACGTCCTTGTGAAAAGGGCCTGACCGACCGCCGAAGCCTCGACGGTGTGCGTGCCAACGTCGATCGGGATGGGTATGCCGACGGATGCTGCTGGAACGGTGGCGCCATCGAGTCGGACCTCGGGCGGCGCATTATCGGGGCCGCGAGGAGTCGGGGGGAGCGCTATCGTCACCGTCGGCATCCGGAGCTTGAGCGCGAGGAGCGGCTCGCTCACGAGGCCGAGCACCTCGCGATTGTCCGTGTCGCGTGCGAGCGTCTGCGCAGCGGTGTAGTCCGCGAGCGCCGCGACCAGGTGTCCGCTCTTCTCCTCGCAAACGGCAATGTGGAATCGCAGACCTGCCGTCATCTTCACGCTCGCCGCCTGACGGAGCTTCACGAGCGCTTCCGACCACCGCCCGCCTTGCTCGTCAGCTTCGGCCTGCTTGAACAGTGCGCGGGCGGCCGTGAGGTCGGTCGGGGAAGGAGGCGCCGAGACGGCGGTGGCGGACCACGCGAGGAGGGTGGCCGTCAGGAGGAGCTGAAAGGTCCGAGGAATAGCCGGGCGCGTCACCAGGGCATCCTGCCCAACTTGCGACGGCAAGCCAACACCCGTCGACGTGTCCACCGCGTCGCTACTTCAGCCCGCGTGCAGAGCCTCGGCGATCGCCATCAGCTCGCGCACGCGCCCCGTTCCCATCCCAGGAACCGGGCTCGTGAGCGCGAAGGCGCTCAGGTGTTCGACGAGGGCGCCTACCGCGGCGTGCGACAACATCGAGAGAGGAGCGGGGCCTGGCCGCGCCACGTACGCTCGGACGAGCGCGCGCGCGATCGGAGCCAGTTCGTCGGCGGTGACCGATGGCGACGCCGCGAGCTTCGCCATCGCCTCGGCGAGCGGCGGGGCCACGAGAACGAGCGCCCGCTCGGACCGGTACCGAGCGAACAGCGGATCCCCGGCGGTGGTCTTGGCGTCGCGTCCGGTGACGACGAGATCGATCTCCTTCTGCCACATAGCTCCCGTCGACATGAGCACTAGATCGAGGTCCTGGGCGGCGCTGTCGCCCTCGCGGTCGAGCCGCGCGGCGGTTTGCGAGACGGCGTGGGCGGCGCGCGTGACCAGCGCAGCAGCCTCGCTCTCTTGTCGCGCTAACTCCGCCGCCACTCCGCCGAGCGCGCTCACTACGTGCGATGCGCGTCGCCTCAGCGCCCGCTCCTTCAGTACCTCGCTCTTCCCGACGATCTCGAGGTCGAGGAGCGCCTCGATCGCCGTCCACCCGGACGCCACGAGCGCCGCCTCGTCGCCGAGCTTCCCCTTGAGCGCGAGCTTTGCGCTGAATGCGAGGGGCGGCGACCACGACTCGATGCCGATTTCGACGAGCGACTCGCGCACCATGGCGAGCACCTTCTCGAGGTCCGCAGGCGTCAGCCGATCGGCCTTGTTCACAAGCACCTGGATCGGGAGGCGCGCGGCCCGCACCTGCTCGAGCACGTCTCGCTCCGTCTTCTTCATCGCCTGCCCCGCATCGAGCAGCCACAGCACGGCGTCGGCCTCCTCGAACGCGGCGCGCGCCGCCTCCGCGTGGCTCGCGTCGGGCGCGTTGAAACCCGGCGTGTCGATGACCTCCACGCGCGTTAGCGAGGCGATCGGGAGGAGGATCTCGACCCGCCGGACGGTGCCTGGCTGCGTGCTCATGAGCGTGGCGCGCAGCTCCGAAACCGGGACGATGCGCTCGAGAGACGCCGACGCGTCGGCCGTGGCACGATTGAGATGCACGCGCGCGATCGGGTCCGTGGCGTAGCGCAGGTGGTGCAGCGTCGCCGTCGTCGGCAGCACCCCGGTCGGCGCGACGTCCGCGCCGATCAGCGCGTTGATGAAGGTGCTCTTGCCAGCGTTGAACTCGCCGACGATCGCGACGCGCACTGGTCGACCTCGCTCCGCGGCGAGAGACGCGAGCGCCGCCGTGGAGTCCAGGTGATGCAGGTCGCGGGCGATGCGGTCGAGGCGGGAGAGGAGCGGGCTCCATGCGGCCTGACCGCTCGACGGCACGAGCGCGCGCGCCACCTGCTTGCGATCCGCGTCTGCCCACAGCGCGACGCGCGGCTCCGTCACCCGAGCGAGCGTGTCGAAGTGGGCCGCCGCGAGCAGCGGATCATCGAGCGATGTTGGGGGGGGGAGGCGCGCCGCATCTCGCGCGACAGGCGTGCGTCGCTCGGTGTCCGGCAGTCGTTGCAGAGCGAGGACGAGCGCTTTGTGATCGTGGTCATCGAGGGCGACGTCCAGCAGCGGCGCGGCTGCCGTCGAGTCTCCTGCGATCACGGCGTCGGTGAGGGCGCGCCTCGCCTCGTCGCGCCTCCCCTCGGCGCGAGCGAACGCGGCTCTCCAGCGCGTGGATGAGTCCTCGCCCTTAGCCTCGACCACCGAGCGAATGCGGGTACGTGTCGCGCCGTCGGACGGGATGTGCGCGAGCGATGACGACAGGAGCTCCGAAGAGCCCGGCACGTCGAGGACGACCGCGCGCAGCAGCGGCGCGAATGCCCGCGCGTCTCCGGCGAACGCCCACGCCTTTCCTCGCACCCACGCGTCGCGACCGTCCGTAGGTGCAGCTTCCCCCAGCTTCAGCACCCACTCCGCCGCCCCTGCGATGTCGGCGCGCAAGAGCTTCGCCTCTGCCCTTCGCACGATCACGTCGTGCGCCTCGTCTCGTGCGACGCGGTCGAGCCAGAGCTCCGCTCGCGCACCGTCGCCTGCGGCGAGGTCGAGATCGCACAGCGCGAGCAGCGCTTCGGTCCGCGCTTCCGAGCCGGACTCCGCGACCGAAAGCCCACGCACATAGGCGTCGCGGACCTCCTCGAGCGGCGCACCCGTCGTCTGCCGCGCTCGCCCAAGACGGACCCACACGTCTGCCTGGGACCCGACGCGCAGCGCGAGCTCTTCGAGCGTTAGCGCGAGCTCCGCCTTCAATGACGCCATCTCGCAGGCGTCCGCGAGCAGGGCGAGCCCGAGCGGCGACCCCGGGACGCGTTCGAGCACCGCCTTCGCTTCGGCGCGTGCGCCCATCGGGTTCCCCGACGCGAGGGCGAGCTCGCCGCGATTGAGGGCGTCGTCCGCGCCTGCGATGACCACCTCGACCCGGCCAAGCCAACGACCGATGATCTCTGCGAGTCGCACAGGTGCAGCTTGCAACAGAATTGGGGGGGACTCCACACCCGTCGCTTCCGAGGCTCAGGCGATCGCGTCCTCCCGCGCGAGCAATGCCGCCAGTCGTGCCGAGTCTACCCTAAGCACGAGCACCTTCTCGCGGTCGACTTGCACTTGCCCTGGCGGCGCGCCTCGTCGCTTTCGCACATACCGTCGCGAGACGTACGTCACGTCGACTACCGCCTCTTGGCGAGCATCGGAGAAGTGTGCGGCCAGGTGCGCCGCGTCGACGAGCAGCTCTGCGGTTGCCTCGTGACCCTTCGTGAGCGGAACGACGACGTGCGCCCCCGCCTCCCCCTTCACATGCAGCCAGAGGTCGTGCGGGCGCGCGACGCGGAGAGTGAGCTCGTCGTTGTCAGTCGCTCCGCGGCCGACGAGAATCCGGGCGCCCGTCGTCGTCACGAACGTGCGGAACGGGACCCGGGTAGGAGCCGTGCGACGGCCCTGCGAGGACGATTCGGGGCGCGGCGCGCGCGCGAGGCCAGGCAGGAGGGCTGGGTCTTCGCGATGCGAGCGCTCGCAGGCAGCCGCGAGGTCGTCCGGCGTCGTGGCGAGTGACGCTTGCTCGCGGAGGGTGGCGAGGCGTGCGCGCTTCACTCGTGCCTCCTCGAGTCGCGCCGTCGCGACGATGGCGCCGCGCTTCAGTCTGCGTGCGCGTGCGAAAAGCGCATCGAGCTGATCTTTCGGACGCTTGGCAGGATCGAGCCGGAGCTCGCGGGTGACGGGCTCGCCCGAGCTCCAGTCCACGGAGAGGAGCGCCTTCGTGCCTCGCGGCGCACGCGCGGCCTCCGCGACGAAGACACGCGCGCCCTCCGCGAGGACCTCCGCGTCGCGCCCGAGCTCGAGGTCACCGATCACAGCCTTCACCCGCCGCGTAAGCCGGACATCCTCGCGCGCAATGCGGGCGAACAGCGCTTGCTTCGCCCCGCCGAGGCTCGATCCCTCGAGTCGCTCGAGCAGCTCCGTGCCGCGTCGAAGCCAGTCGTCGCGATCCACTGAAAGAGCCAGCCCGTCGGGCGGCCCCTCCGCCTCTTGCTCGCCGAGACGCTCACGGCTTGTCGCGAGGGTGTCGACACACACGACGCGCTCGCCGCGCATGAGCCACACGCCTCGCGCGTCGAGGCCCGCGAAGCCAGCCGCCGGCGTCTTCATGACGCTGTCGCCGAGCTGGCTCCGCGCGCGCGCCTTAGCGCTCTTCTCGAGCACGCCCACACCGACTGTACCCGCGAGCGAGGAGAGAACGACAATCCAGCTCGAGCCGGGCACACGCACGTACACGAGCGCTACATGTCGCCCCAATTCGACGTGCTGGACCGAACCGCCGCGAAATAGGACTGCGTTCGCGCTACTGTTTGTCGTCACGACAGCCGTTTATAGTCTGGGAGACGCTCTTACAGCGCTCGGGGAAAGGGATCTTGCCCGGAAAAAGCCACCCGAACGGCCACGCCAGCGGCGGGATGCTGAAGGCGATGGTCAGGCACCTGGACGCCACGAAAGGGCGTCCAGCTGCTGACGCATGGCTCGGGGCGATCCGGATGGAACGTCGCGACCTGGAGGATGAGTCACGGCCCGTGCCGCTCGGACGGCTCGCGGACGCCCTGAAGACGTTCGTGGTCATCGCAGGCAGGCCCGCGATCGACCAGGCTGCGGCGTACCTGCTCGCGCCGGACAACCTGGGCGTCTGGACCCGCGTGCTTCGTGGCAGCACGACACCCGTCGAGGCGTTCGAGCGGCTCGACGGGAGCGACACCGAGCTGTCGCGGACGATCCGCTGGGAGACGCTGAGCAAGTCGGAGGATGCGTGGCGCGGACGCGTGCACCTCGCACACGACCCGTCGCTCGAGGCCGACGGGCTCCTGCGTGCGGCGCGCATGGCGGAGCTGTCGATGGTGCCAGTGCTCTTCGGGCTCGACCGCGCGCTCGTCACATCCCTCGAGAGCGTGAGCGACGTCGGCGTTACCCAGGATTTCGACGTGCACTGGACGGTGCCGAACGCGACCCCTCTCGTTGCGTCCGGTGCGGTTCTCGGCGCGATGGCGGGCGCGCTGCCGCTGGTCGGCTTGCAAGGGTTGATGGGCGCCGTATGCGTCGCAGCGGGCAGCGCGGCCGGCGCGCTCACAGGGCTCGCGACCGCGAGAGATCGGGCGCGGAGGGTGGAGTCCTCGGCACAGCGGACGCGCGTCTACGTGCTGGAGCGCAGCCTGCTCCTCAGAGATCAGCGCCAGTCGATGCAGTCGGGCACGCTCGAGGGGACAGTCGTGGCCGGGCAGTACCGCATCGTCCGTCGGATGGGGTCGGGAGGGAGCGGCGTCATCTACGAGGCCGTTCGTGCGAGCGATGGGCTGCCCGTGGCTATCAAGCTACTGCGTACCGTCGCCGCGCACGAGGCGGTCGCCTCGGATCGCCTTCGCCGCGAGGCAGAGGCGCTGGGGCTCGCGTGGCACCCGAACGTGGTCGACGTCTACGATCACGGCCACCTCGCAGACGGCACCTCCTACCTCGTGATGGAGCTGCTCCGCGGCGAGACTCTTGCTGCTCGGCTCGAGAGCAGCCTGCGACTCTTTCCCTCGGAGCTCCTCCCCATCGCTCTCCAGGTCTGCGATGCCCTCGTCGCGGTTCACGCGGCTGGCGTCGTTCACCGCGATCTCAAGCCGTCCAACATCTTCCTGACGGAGCTGGCGCCCGCGCAAGGGAGCGTCCCGCCGCCGAGCGGCGACGTGCGTGTAAAGCTCATCGACTTCGGCATCGCGCGCGTCGAGTGGGAGCAAACGCGCATCACGAACATGGGGGCACCCGTCGGGACGCCGGGGTACATGTCGCCCGAGCAGGAAGCGGGCGGGGATATCGATGCACGCAGCGACATCTTCTCGTTCGGCGCGGTGATGTACGAGTGCCTGCTCGGAGAGCCCCCAGCGCCTGCGAAGGCGCTGAGCTGGGGCCCACCCTCGATGCGGCCCGGCGAGTCTGGGCCACCGGCCGGCTACGCGTCGGGCGTGCGACCGGCGAAGCGAAGCGTGCCGAGCGAGTGGCAGGCGTTCCTCTCGCGCGCGATGGCGCTCGACCCCGCCGCACGCTTCCCGGACGCCCGGACGATGGCGCAGGCGCTGCGCGACTTGTCGCGCGACCCTCCGAAGTCGACGAGAGAGAGCGGCAGCAAGGCGTAGCTCGACAGTGACGACTCGCGCGGGCGGGCTGGTGGGTTTCGTCGTAAGCTGCGTAGCGTGAACAGACTCTCGTCGTGCCTACTCATTCTCGGTGCCGCGCTCGTGGCGCCGCTTGCTTACGCCGATACTCCGCTGCAGACGCCCGCTCCCGCCCCGCCTCCCGCCCCGCCGGGGCTACCCGGCTTCCCGCCGTTCCAGCTGCCGCCGTTCCAGTGGCCACCGGGAATTCCCATGCCTGGGAGCGCGCCGAGTGCGCAGCCCGCGTCGCCGGGAGGAGCTCCATCGGCGCCCGGCCCGATGCTCGGGATCCTGTTCGGCCCGCAGGCGTGGCAGGCAGAGGTGCGCCTCGTGATGAACGAGCTCATCGCGAACCTGTCGCCTGACAAGCAGGCGCTCGTGCAGGGTATTCCGCTCATCTTCGACCCGAACCCCAACACCATCAACGCGTTCGCGGGTTGCGACGAAAAGGGGATGCCCTTCCTGGCCGGCACCGAAGGACTCCTCGAAGCCATCGACGCCATCTCGCAGACGGTCGCGAATGACGACCTCTACGGGACGCGCACATATGACCAGTACGCCGCCACGGTGATGCCCCGCCTCGTTCAGGCGAACACGTCTAGCCCTGCGCTGCCGCTCGGCATCGTCCCGTTCACCACGGTCCTCGACCCGCGACGCATCTCGCACGCACACGAGCTGTTCGACAACATCGTCGCGTTCACGTTCGGGCACGAGCTCGCGCACCACTATCGTGGCCACACCGGGTGCGCGCGAGAAGGGAACACGGGCGCACCGGCGAGCCCGCTCGACCCGTCGCAGCTCCTCCGGTACGGTTCGCGCGTCCCCATCTTCAACCAGACGCTGGAGACCGACGCCGACACTTTCGGGTGCATCAACATGCTCGACGCCGGCCGCGCACGAAGGCCGAACTACCAGTGGACGGAGCGCGGCGCGCTTCTGATGCTCGACTTCTTCGCGCGGATGGACCGGGAGGCGGGCGTGTCTCCGCTCAACCCCATCGGCTTCCTCCAGACCCACCCGCACCCCGCGCTCCGCATTCCCGTGGTGCAGTGGGTCGCGCAGGGCTGGCACCAGACGCACCGGGGCTGAGGTCGGATGAGCACCCGGAGGATCTCACCACGCCTTTGGCGGTTCGTCGCGCCGCTCGGCGCGGTCGTGGTCGTTGGCGGCGCGAGCGCGGTCTACGCGTCCGCGCCGCTGATGAGCATCGGCGCCTTCGCGTCGCCCTGGTACGACGCGACGCCGCTGCTCGTGTCGCTGCGACCCGAGGCGCGTGTCGGGCTCGCGCAGGCGCTCGGCGTCACGCACCTCGAGGACCTCCCGCTCTACGACCTCGACCTGGCCTACGACGCGGACGGGGCGACGTTCACTCTGGCGGAAGATGTCTACTTTACGAACCGCACGCCCGGTCCGCTCGCGGACATCGTCCTCCGGGTCTATGCGAACGCGGCGCCGCCCGATTCGGGGCCCGAGGTGAGGCTCGTCTCGGGTTCGTGCGTCGACGACACGCGCTGCGCCGTATCGAGCGCGTCGCCCAGCGCGATCCGCGTGCAGCCGGCGACGGCGATCCAGCCAGGGGGTCGCCTGCACGTGAAGCTGTCGCTCGCCGGGACGCTCACGCATATCGACTCGTCACGCACGAACGTCCTCGCGCAAGGGCTCGAGGGGATGAAGTCGATGCTCGCGAGCGGCGGCGGGGCTGCAGGCGGCGACTATGGCCTCCTCGCGGTGGGCGACGGCATCGCGTCGTTCGGGAACTTCTACGCCGTGCTCGCACGACGCACCGGCACGACCTGGGAGACGTCCGAGACGAGCAAGCTCGGCGACCTCGGGTCGGACGAGATGGCGCACTTCCGCGCCCACATCGAGCTCCCGGCGAACGCGAAGCTCGCTGTGACGGGGAAGGTGACCGGCGAGCAACCTCTTGGTGGTTCGCGTCGCGAAGTCCACGTCGCGGCCGCCGCCATCCGCGACTTCGCGCTCGAGCTCGGCGAGACGATGGAGGTCGGAACGCGCGACGTCCATGGGGTGCGCGTGCGGTCCTTCTACCTGGCCGCCGATCGCTCGGCAGGCACGAAGGTCCTCGATGTGGCGGCGCACGCGCTCGAGGACTTCGAGCGGAGGTTCGGGCCGTATCCCTACGCCGAGTACAGCGTGTCGGAGGCGGCGATCGTGGGCGGCGCCGGCGGCGTCGAGTTCAGCGGCCTCGTGACCGCGGCGAGCATGTTCTACCGCCCCATCGCGGGCGCGGCGGCGGCAGGCGGCGGTGCAGCCGGGCGCCAGGCGGACCCGACGCTCGCCCTGATGGCACAGCTCGGCGCGATGGCTGGCGGCGGCGGCATGACCGACGGGATGCTCGAGTTCGTCGTCGCTCACGAGACCGCCCACCAGTGGTGGCACGGGCTCGTCGGCAGCGACTCGCGTGACCACCCGTACGTCGACGAGGCGCTCGCCCAGTACAGCTCGATCGTCTACCTGGAGGACCGCTACGGCGCGGCGCGCGCGGAGAAGGACGGCAACGCGAACGTCAAGATGAGCTTCCAGTCGATGCGGATGATGGGGAACGCCGACGCGCCCGCCGACCAGCCGGTTGCGTCCTATTCGTCCGGCCCCCAGTACGCAGGCGTGATTTACGGAAAGGCGCCCTACTTCTATCGCGCCGTTCGCCAGGCGATCGGCGACGCTGCGTTCTTCTCGGCGACGAAGGCCTACGTCGCGAAGTACCGGTTCGCTGAGGCGCCCGGTCGCGGCCTGGTCGATCTTCTCGCAGCGGCGGGAGGCGAGGCGAAGGTGCGACCGCTCGAGCGACGCTGGCTCGACGAAGCGCACGGCGACGAGGACCTCGGCTCGCTCGATCTCAACAGCATGCTCGGCGGCCTGCTCGGCGCGGGCGGGGCCGGCGCGCTCGGTGGCGCGGGCGGCGTGCCCGACATGGAGCAGATGCTGAAGATGCTGCAAGGCGCAGGGGCCACGCTGCCCGGTGGCGCCGCGGGAGCGCCTGGAGCGCCCGGGACGGGCGACGTAGACGTCAACGAGCTCCTCAAGATGTTCGGCCAGTAGCGGCCGAGCACGTCTCAGATCACTCGGAGGCTCTTCCCTCGCAGCACCTCGTTGTGGCTGCCGACCCGGTAGCCCTGGAGGTCGAGCGTCACGTATGCATAGCCGTGCCGCTTCCCTGCGCGCGTGATGGCCTCGCGCAGCTCGAACGCTCGCGCGAGCTCCGCCTCTGCGACCTCGATTCGAGCGATGGCGCTCTCGGCCGTGTCCCCCGTCACCGCGCTCACGGCGTGCCAGCGTACCCGCACCTGACGCAGCCCCATGCCGTGGAGCTCCTCCTCCAGCGCCGCGATCTGCGCGAGTCGCTCGCGCGTCACGCGCGTCCCGTAAGGGATGCGGCTCGACAGGCACGCCGCGGCCGGCTTGTCCCACACCGAGAGCCCGAGGAGCGAGGCGGCGCGGCGGACATCGGCCTTGTGGAAGCCCGCGACGACGAGCGGGCTTTGTGCGCCGGCCTGCTTCGCTGCCTCGAGCCCCGGGCGATAGTCGCCGAGATCGTCCAGGTTCGTCCCGTTGACGACGGCCGCGACCGCCCAGTCGACCTGCTTCTCCGCGCTCAGGCGGTACAGCTCCGACTTGCAGTGAAAGCAGCGGTCCGAGTTGTTGACGAGATAGCTCTCGTCCTCGATCTCGTGCGACTCGACCAGCTCGTGGCGCGCGCCGATCTGCTTCGCCACCTCGACCGCGAGGGCTTTCTCCTCGGGCGCGAGGCTCGGGCTCACGGCGGTCATTCCGATCGCGCGGCTGCCCAGCACCTCGTGCGCAACGGCGAGCACGAACGCGCTGTCGACGCCGCCGGAGAAGCAGACGAGCACCGAGCCCATGTCGGCGAGCAGGTCGCGCAGCCGATCGAGGTGCGCGTCGGCGCCGCGCGGCGGAGAGGTCAGCGTGGAGGCCATCGACAGGGGATGTAGCACGCGGGTGCGCGGTCTCCCATGCGAGCCGGCACGTCAGCCGGCCGGGGGCGTCTTCGTCTCTGCCGCGGCCTTCGCGGAGGCCTTGGCCCACTCGTGCTTCGCCGCCCAGAAGTAACGACGACAGGCAGCGAGCGCGTTGACCACCTCGCGGATGATGTCCTCGTCGGTCGCCAGGATCGTGCCGTCGTCGTCGACCTCGGGGCACGGCTTGCCCAGCTCCGCGCGCCGCATGATGCGCAGCGTGAAGGCCGCGTACTCCTCGAGCTTCGCCGCCGCCTCCACGACCTTGGTCACGCGCGGCGTGTCGACGTCGAACAGCGGCTCGCACCACAGCTCGAACTTCTGCATCTCGCGCAGCACGCGCCCGCACATCACCTTCACCTCCGGCGGCGTCGACGTCGCGCGGCTCGCGCGCCGGAACTCGCGGACGACCTCCTCCGGGCCGACGATCTCGTGTGGTGTCTGGTTGGCGGTCACGGCGTGCCCTGGACGGATGCTAGCGCAGCACGGACGACGCGATCCACCCGAACCACGTCAGTTGGCGAGGGCGGGGCGGATGACGAAGTAGACGGGGCGTGCGTAGCCGCACGCGGGGCACAGCACGTGGGCCAGGCGGAGCGCGACGCCGTCGATGGTCTTCGCCGTGTGATCCTCGACCCGGGCGTTGGCGCCGCACACGGCGCAAGGGAGCGCGCGGGCCTTCGGCTCGACGAGCGACGCCGAGACGATCTCGAGTGGGCGGTCGGGGGCGCCACCCGGCTCCAGGCGGGCGATGCGCTCGCGAACCTTGATGTCCTTCGCGGCGCTTCGCGCGTCGGCGCGGCGTTCTGTGCGGGGTTTGCGGGATGCGGACATGACCGTGCAGGAACATAGCCACCACGGCCGCCTGCGGTACTACTATCCCGCGCCGAGCCCATGGCGCTGCGGGACTTCTTCGTCGACGGTGCACGCAAGCGCGTGGGAGACGCGGTCGAGGTCATCGAGCGCGACAGCGAGGTCGAGGTGGTGGTCACCGTGCGGAAGCGGTCCGGGCACTACCGCCGCACCGACCTCTACACGGGCGCGATGCTCGCCTACGCGATGCTCCTCTTCATGCTGTTCTACCCGCAGCCGTTCGACACCGAGTGGATGCCCGTAGATGTCGTCGTCGCGTTCCTCTTCGGCGTCGCCTTCAGCCTCGAGGTGAGCGCGTTCCGCCGGGCGATGACTCCGAAGAGCCTCCTCGACGAGGCCGTGCGCCTCGCCGCGCACTCCGCGTTCTACACGCTCGGCGTCTCGCGCACGACGGGCCGCACAGGCGTGCTGGTGTTCGTCTCGATGTTCGAGCGGCGCGTGCTGGTCGTGCCTGACGTCGGCGTGAATCCCGAGGCGCTAGGGCCCGAATGGGCGTCCGCCGCCCTCGCGCTGTCGTCGTCGCTGCGCGACGGCCCAGACTTCGAGCTGTTCCTCAGCGCCCTCGGCGGGCTGAAGGCGCCGCTCACCAAGGGGCTCCCGGTCATCGGCACGGGCGGCCACAAGAACCAGCTCGCGAACGAGCCGGTGCTGTCATGAAACGCTCTCTCTGGGTCTCTCTCCCAGCAGAAGTCTCGCGGCGTCCGTCGGCGAAGCGCCTCCCTCGTTCCTCCCGTGAGACCTCTCTGTGCGCGGTCGTCGTCGTGGTGTTTTGCGTCCTGCTGCTGGCGCTCTTCGCGTTCGAGCCGTCGGCCTACGCCTTCGTCCGGCCCGGGGGCGGCGGCAGCTTTAGCGGCGGCTCGCGCGGCGGTGGCGGCGGTGGCTTCGGCGGCGGCGGGAGCAGCGGCGGCGGCGGTGGCGCCGTGCTCTGGGTGCTCTTCCAGATCCTGCCGTGGCCGATCAAGCTCGTCATCGTCTTCGGCGTCATCGGCTACGTCATCTTCTCGAAGCGTCCCGGGCGTCCAGACATGAGCGACTGGAACACGTCGAACAACGAGCAGGCGTCGTATCAACCGCCGCAGCAGTACGGACGCCCGGCTGCGAGCGCGCGCTCCACGCTCGCGCGTCTCAAGGATCTCGACCCGACCTTCTCGCTCGTGCTCTTCGAGGACTTCCTCTACGCGCTCTACAGCGAGACCCACGAGCGCCGCGCGGCAGACCAGCTCGATCTCATGTCCGCGTACCTCGCGCCGTCCGTCATCGCGCGCATGAAGTCTTATCCACGCGAGCCCATCCAGGGCATCGTCATCGGCGCCATGCGGTACACCGACGCGTCCATCGACGGCGCGGACGCGAGCGCCATGGTCACCGTGCAGGTCGAGCTCGAGGTCAACCTCACCGTCCATGGGGCGAAGGGGCCGGCGAGTGCGTACCTCGTGGAGCGCTGGACGCTCAAGCGCCGCGCCGGTGCGAAGACCCGGAGCGCTGAGAAAGCGCGCATCTTCGACTGCCCGAACTGCGGCGCACCGCAATCCGCCGTCATGGCGGGTCGCTGCACACACTGCAACCAGGCGGTCTCGACGGGCGACTTCGGCTGGGTCGTCGAGAGCGCGGTCATCGTGCACTCGGAGGCGAAGCCGCCGCTGCTCACCACCGAAGTGGAGGAGGTCGGCAACGACTATCCGACCATCTTCGACCCCGACGCGCGCGGCAACCTCGACGCGCTCTGGCAGCGCGACCCGTCGTTCGTGTGGCCCGCGTTCGAGCAGCGCGTCGCGCTCATCTTCACGGAGTTCCAGACCGCGTGGTCGAACCGTGACCTCGTGAAGATGCGCCCGTTCCTCAGCGACAACCTCTTCCAGATGCAGCAGTACTGGGTCGCGGCGTACAAGGCGCAGCACCTCCGCAACGTCACGGAGGACGCGCGCATCCAGCGCATCGAGCTCGCGAGGGTCGAGTCGGACGCGTCGTTCGACGCGCTCACCATCCGGCTCTGGGCGACGAGCAAGGACTACACGGTCACCGACGACGGCAAGCTCGTCACCGGGAGCAAGAGCCGTGAGCGCGCCTACAGCGAGTACTGGACGCTCATCCGAGGCTCGAACCGCAAGGGGCCGACGAAGACCGAGGCCGTGTGCCCGAACTGCGGAGCGCCGCTCGACATCAACATGGTGGGTACGTGCAAGTACTGCCAGGCGAAGGTGACGACGGGCGAGTTCGACTGGGTGCTCAGCCGCATCGAGCAGGACGAGGCGTATTCGGGGTAGAGGCGTGGCTTCGCGTCGTTCCTGGCTGCGCCGTCGGGCTCAGGTGCGCGAGAGGCGGTCGACTCGCTGGAGCAGCGTGGGGACGCGATGCGGGCCGTGCATCCGGCGGACCGCCTCGAGCGCCACGCCTGTCTCCATGCCCGCCGCGCTCACGAAGAGGGGCTGCTGGCTGATCCCTCTCAGTAATGGTAAGGCGAGCGCTTCGCGAAACGGGCGCTTTGCGACGCCGACGACCACACTCTTGCCGGCCAGAGCCTCGTGGAGGTGCGCGCCCAGGCCGGGCTTGCCTTCGTCGAGCCACACGAAGCCGTCGACGATGATGAAGTCGGGGTTCTCGTCGAGGAGCGCGAGGACGCCGAGGAGGTAGGGCATTTCGCGGCGATAGAAGTGGCCGGGCTCGTAGGCAGGCGGTGGCGTGAGGGACCGCAGGGTCTTCTCGAAGGACGGCGTGGGCGCTGACCAGTCGTCGAAGGCTACGCAGGCGGCGACGACACTGTCCGTCCGGTAGTCGACGTCGAGGGCGACGAGGCGCGGAAGCATGGGGTCACACGAGCGCGTGCGTACGACGGCGCGCGTGATGGTCATTCGGTATCGGTTCATAGCAGTCTTGCTCGATTCGTGAGGTTTTCGACCCTCCACGCCGCATGGGTAGGAGGGACGAAAGGCGCCTCGCACGGATGGGCCGTGCGGCAGCGTCGTGACGCGCTGAAGGCTCCGTGAACCAAGCCGCGGTCGGGTCACCCCGCACTCGCGCTGCCCAGGCTGGCAGCGCGAGTGCCAGGGCACGAAGGACGGCAGTTACGCCTGGCAGCGCGAGTGCCAGCGCAGGCAACGCGCCTGCCGTCGGCGTCAACAGATCGACAGGCGTCGGTCGATTCGGTCCCAGGAAACGCGATCTCACCAACCCTTCCTGTCGAGAGCGACACGGCGGCGGCATCCGGCATTCGACGCGTCGCGCTCGTTCACGTCCACGAAAGGAGCACGCACGCTATCCGCCGCCGAGCAGCACACGTCATCGATTCATTCACCTCAACCCAGGAGACCCAATGCCCGCGAAGAAGAAGACAGCACCCGCAGCGACCCTCACGCGCACGCGCACCCCGTCCAAGACGGCCCGTCGCACGCGCATTCGGTCCCTCACGACGGCGCCGCAGTTCACGGCTCCGTCGCCGGACCCCACTCCGCCGGTTCGAATCCCGGCGGCCGCAGTCGTGACGGGCACCGTCCCGCCCACGACCTCTGCGGGTGCGACGTCACCGACGCCTGCGTCGACGACGTTGCCGCCCATCGTGATCCCCGGCGTGGTGCCGGGGGTCGTTCCGCACATCGCCGCGTTGAGCCCTCTGTCGACCGTGGCGAACAGAGCCGCGCCGCCGAACATTGCGAGCCCTGTGCCGAACGCGCTGATTCCAGCGCCGCCGGCGGGGTTCGTGCCGGACGCCGCGCGTGACTTCCTGGGGTACCGCCCGAGCAGCAGGATGCTCTCGGCGGCCACCACGGCGCTCGCGAACTTGAGGACCTTTGCCACGTACGGGCAAGTCTTCGGCTCCGCGGCGCCAGATGCCGACGTGGTCCTTGGCGCGCTCGACCTGGCCATTCAGTGGCGAGCGATGCGCGATCTCACGGCGACGTGGGACCTCTACGTTCGCACGCAAGACGGCCTGGCCTGGAAGGCGGCGCTGACCATCCTGGATCAGCTGAAGCCGCTCTTCCTGAACGCCAGCGCCACGAACCCCGCTCTCGCCACGCAGTACGCGGGGCTGACATCGTTCTTCGAGGCGCCGAAGGTCGCAGCGAAGCAGGGGCTCGCGACCAAGGCAAAGAAGGCGAAGACCACGGCGGCGGCAGCCGTCACGGTCAACGCCGCCAGTACGACGAAGTCGATCACCGTCAACACCTAAAGGAGGAAAGAGCCGCCGCACGTCTCGCGCCGGGTCGGGCGAGACGTGCGGCGAGCCTCGAGCACGACCAGGACGACGACCGTGACGTCGACGGCGACCGCGGCCCCGACCGCAACCCCGACCGGCGTCAGGAATGAAACCACCCCCGTTGGGTGTAAGGTGCTCGCCCAATGAGAGCCCGCTCCCTCGCGTCCCTTGCGCTCGCCGCGTCCCTCGCCGCCGCAGCGGTGGCCGTGCCCGCCCCCGCCCGCGCCGACGACGTCTCCATCCCGTTCACGAGCTTCAAGCTCCCGAACGGCATGACCGTCATCCTCCACGAGGACCACGCCGTCCCCATCGTGGCGGTGAACGTCACGTACCGCGTAGGATCGCGCTTCGAGGTCGCTCATCGCACGGGCTTCGCTCACCTCTTCGAGCACCTGATGTTCATGGGGACGCGGCGCGCCCCCACGAAGATGTTCGACTCGTGGATGGAGACCGCCGGCGGCTGGAACAACGCCGACACGAGCGAAGACCGCACCGAGTTCTACGACGTCGCCCCGCCGACCGCGCTACCGCTGCTGCTCTGGCTCGAGGCCGACCGGCAGCGCGACCTCGGCCCGCTGATGACCCAGGCGAAGCTCGACGCGCAGCGCGACGTCGTGCGCAACGAGCGACGCCAGACGAGCGAGAACACGCCGTACGGCATCGTCGAGCTGCGCCTCCCAGAGCTGCTCTTCCCGGTCGGGCACCCGTACCACCACCCCGTCATCGGCTCGCACGAGGACCTCGAGGCGGCGACCGTCGCCGACGTGCAGGCGTTCTTCGCAGAGTGGTACGACCCGGCCAACGCGTCGCTCGTCGTCGCGGGCGACTTCGACCCGAAGGTCGCGAAGGCCGACGTGGAGCGCCTGTTCGGCACCACGACGAGCCACGGCGTTCCGCCCGACCCCGGGATACCTCCTGCGCTGGCGCCGATCGGCGACTCCGCGACGACGCTGACGACCGTCGTTCGCGAGACGGTGACGGATCACGTCGAGCTGCCGAAGATCGTGATGGCGTGGCAGTCGCCGCGGCACTTCGCGAAGGGGGACGCGGAGCTCGATCTTCTCGGCAGCGTGCTCGCGTCGGGGAAGGCGAGCCGGCTCTACCACGCGCTCGTCTACGAGCAGAAGATCGCGCAGTCGGTCGAGGCGGTCGAGGAGTCGGGGGCGGCCGGCTCTCGCTTCGTCGTGAGCGTGCTCGCGCGGCCGGGCGTACCGCTCGACAAGCTCGAGGCGGCCATCGACAAGGAGCTCGACAAGGTGCGGAAGACCAAGGTCAGCGACGAGGAGCTGCGGCGCGCGGAGAACGGCGTCGAGACGGGCTTCGTGTCGCGCCTCCAGAGCGTGCGCGCCCGCGCGTCGCTGCTCAACGACTACCAGACCAGCCTCGGCGACCCTGGCTACACGCAGAAGGACCTCGAACGGTACAGGCACGCGACCGCCGACGACCTGCTGGCGACCGCGACACACGTGCTCCTGCCGAACGCACGAGTGGTCCTGCGCGTCGTCCCCGCCGCCGAAGGAGGCAAGCCGTGAAGAACCTCGTCGCTCTCGCTACGCTCGCCGCGCTGGCGCCGCTCGTCTCCGCGTGCGGCCCGGAAGCTCCTCCGCCTCGCGCCGCCGACCGCGTCGCGCTCCCCGCGCCCGCGCCGCCGCCGCCGCCGCCCGACCCGCTCGGCCCGATGCCCGTCACGGCCGCGGCGCCGGCGTTCGTACCGCCGGTGCCGGAGGTGTTCACGACGAAGAACGGTCTGACGGTCTGGCTGCTCGAGCGCCACACGCTCCCCTATGTCGCGATCACGGCGACCGTCCCCACGGGGGCGTCGAGTGACCCGAAGGGCGGCGGCGGGCTCGCGTGGATCAGCGCCGACATGCTCGACGAGGGGGCCGGGACGCGCGGCGCCATCGAGCTGTCGCGAGCGGTCGACAGCCTCGGCGCGACGCTCGAGACGAACGCGAACGTCGACGAGAGCCGCGTCTCGCTCGCGGTGCTGAAGAAGAACCTCGCGCCGGCGTTCAGCATCTTCTCGGACGTCATCGCGCGCCCACGCTTCGACGCCGGCGAGTGGAAGCGCGTGCACGACATCGTCGTCAACGAGCTGACCGAGCGGCAGAGCGACCCGGACGAGGTTGCGAAGGTCGTGCAGCGTGCCGTGCTCTACGGGCCGGACCACCCGTACGGCCACCCGGTCGAGGGGACGCTCGCGTCGGCGAAGACGTGGAGCCTCGGTGCAGCGAAGAGCTTCCACGCGACCGCCTGGCGCCCTGATCGCGCGATCCTCGTCGCGGTCGGCGACGTCACGCGCGCGGAGCTCACCGCGCTCATCGAGTCGCCCGCTGGGCTCGCGACGTGGAAGGCGCCGAAGACGCCGATGCCCGCCCCGCTCGCCCCTGCGGCTCCGACGGGTCCGTGGCCGAAGCTGGTGCTCGTGGATCGCCCCGACGCGCCGCAGTCGGTCATCTCGCTGGTGCGCCCCGGCATGGCGGCCAGCGACCCGACGGCGCCAGTCGTCACGCGCGCCAACGTCGCGCTCGGTCCGCTCTTCACGTCACGCCTCAACCAGGACCTCCGCGAGGAGCACGGGTACACCTACGGCGCCTCGTCGCGCCTGGGCACGACGCGCGGCGTCGGGGCGTTCGTGGCTTCTGCGGCTGTCGTGCTCGACAAGACGCCCGACGCGCTCAAGGCGATGTTGGGGGACATCGACGCCTACGCGCGCCAGGGCCTCACCGACGCCGAGGTCGACAAGACGCGGACGCAGTCACGCGCCGAGCTCGTCGAGACGTTCGAGGGGGTCGACCGCGCAGCCGCGCAGCTGGCGCTCGACGCGTCGCTCGGGCTGGGGCCGAGCTTCCAGCGCACGTCGGCGACGCGCAAGGCCGAGGCGCAGAAGGCGGAGCTCGACGCGATGGCGCGCCTGCACTTCGACCCGTCGACCGGCATCGTGGTCGTCGTCGGGCCGCGCGCCAAGCTCGAGGCGCCGCTGCACGCGCTCGGCTACACCGACATCCAGCTGCGCGACACCGAGGGGAAGATCGTCGCTGCGTCCACCGCCCTCCAGCTCCAGCTGACCACGCCGCCTGCCCGCGCGAAGAAGTGAGCATGCAGCCCGTCATCGAGCTCGCCCCCGGCGCGGAGAACAACGGCTTCGCGACCATGCTCTCGGAGCTGGTTCGCCAGAACCTCGAGGCCAAGCCTCACAAAACCGGCGACTTCGACGCCATCACCGGCTCGATCGCCATCGTCGCGGAGGACGCCGAGGTGGCGCTGACGCTCGTCTTCCGCAGCGGGCACCTCGTCGTCCACGACGGCATCGTCGGCGTCCCGGACGTCACCGTGCGCGGGACGTCGGACATCATCATGGCCATGTCGAACATCCCGCTCACGCGTCGCTTCGCGCTGCCGATCCCCGGCCGCAAGGACCGGCAGGGCCTCGCGACGCTCAGGGAGATCGGCGCGGCCATGCGCTCGGGCGCCTTCCACGCGTACGGCATGCCGTTCCACGTCCCGATGATGGTTCACCTGACGCGCGTCATGTCGGTGAACGGGTAGTCAGTAGGAAGGGCACTCACGGCTTGACGATGGCGCCGTCGCCTCGTAGGGTGCGCCCCCCAGTCCAGTTTCAATCATCTCGCCCCCGGCTCTCGAGCCCCCGAAGGTTCCGTCAATGGCTGTTCATATCCGTCTTGCCCGTGCGGGCGCCAAGAAGAGGCCGTTCTACCGCGTCGTCGTCACGGACCATCGCAGCCCGCGTGGCGGCCGCTTCCTCGAGAACATCGGGACGTACGACCCCGCGAAGGACCCGGGGCTCTTCGTCCTCGACCACGCTCGCTTCGACTTCTGGACGGGCCACGGCGCCACCGCGTCCGACACGGTCGACCGCCTCGTGAAGACCGCAAAGGTCGCCGCTTCGGCGAAGCCCGTGGCCTGATGCCGCTCAAGGCGCTGATCAAGACGATCGCGGTCGAGCTCGTCGATCACCCCGACCAGGTCGCGGTGAACGAGGTCGTCGGCGACAACAACAGCCTCATCGAGCTGCGCGTCGCAAAAGAGGACATCGGTAAGGTGATTGGCAAGGAGGGCCGCACGGCGCAGTCGATGCGCACCCTTCTATCCGCCTTGTCGACCAAGATCGGGAAGCGCGCGCACCTCGACATCATCGACTGAAGCTCGATGGCTGACGATGTAGTGAGCGGCGTTGGAGGCTCGCCGACATGGGTGGCGCTCGCGGAGGTTGCGCGGCCGCACGGCGTGAGGGGCGAGCTTCGGCTGAAGCTCTACAACCAGGACAGCGACATCCTTCTCGACCAGGAGGAAGTGATGCTGCGCCTGCCGGACGGAAAGGAGCGGTCGGTCAAGGTCGCCAAGGCGCGACGCGCCGACGACGCGATCCTGATGAAGCTCGTGTCGGTCGAGGACCGCGACGGCGCCGACGCCCTGCGCGGGGCTCGTGTCTGCGTGCCGCGCGAGAGCTTCGCGGCGCTGGAAGAGGGCGAGTTCTACGTGTGCGACCTCGAAGGCGCGAAGGTCTCGATGCGCACGGGTGAGGAGCTCGTCCCGCTGGGGACGGTGCGCGAGCTGCGGTCCTACCCGAGCGTCGAGGTGCTGGTGGTGAAGGCGGACGACGGCGGGAAAGACTGGGAGATTCCGCTCGTGGAGGCCTTCGTCGAGCGCGTGGACGCGGCGGCGCACGAGGTCATCGTTGCTTCGGTCGACGGCCTCGAGCGTGGCTGAGGCATGCACGTCGACATCGTCACGCTGTTCCCCGAGCTCTTCGACACGTTCCTCGAGACCAGCTTCGTCGGTCGCGCCCGGACGCAGGGGGCGCTGACGGTCGAGCGACGGTCGCCGCGAGACTTCGGGCTCGGCAGGCACCGCAGCGTCGACGACACCCCGTACGGCGGCGGCAGCGGAATGGTCATGCGGGTCGACGTGCTGGTGGCCTGCATGGAGTCGCTCGACGCGGACGCTGGGGTCGCCGGTCGTGCGCGGTCCCATCGCGCGCTGCTCACGCCTCAGGGGGCTCCGCTCGTGCAGGCGACGGCAGAGCGCCTCGCGACGCTCCCCGCGCTGATGCTCGTGTGCGGGCGCTACGAGGGCTTCGACGACCGCGTGCGCACGTTCGTCGACGAGGAGATCTCGCTCGGCGACTTCGTGCTCACGGGAGGCGAGGTCGCGGCGATGGCGGTGGTCGAGGCGTGCATCCGGCTCCTCCCGGGCGTGCTGGGCAACGAGGCCTCGACGCGCGAGGAGTCGCACAGTCCGGAGACGCACGGCCTGCTCGAGTACCCGCAGTACACGCGGCCCGCGGAGTTCCGCGGGCAGCCCGTGCCCGAGGCGCTGGTGTCGGGCAACCACGCGAAGATCGAGCGCTGGAGACGCGAGCAGTCCGAGCAGCGCACGAAGCAGCGCCGCCCTGACGTCTTCGCCCGCTACGAGGCGCGCGACCACACGGACGCCTCCCGGAAGACCCCCTCGTGACCATCAAGACGCGTCGCCTCGCCATCGCTCTCGTGCACCACCCGGTGCTCGACAAGCAGCGCGCGATCGTCACGACCGCCATCACGAACCTCGACGTCCACGACCTCGCGCGCAGCGCGCGCACGTACGGCGCGTCCGACTACTTCATCGTCCACCCCATCACCGCCCAGCGCGAGCTCCTCGCCCGCATCTGCGAGCACTGGCGTGACGGGGCAGGGGGCAAGCGCATCCCCGACCGCAAGCTCGCGCTCGAGCTCGTGCGGCCGGTCTCCACGCTGGCCGAAGCGTACGAGGCGCTCGGCGGTCGCGACAAGGTCGAGGTGTGGGTCACGGCCGCGAGGAGCGTGGGGGCGCCCGTGACGATCGCTGCGGCGAGGGAGCGGCTCATCGGGGAGGGGAAGCCCGTGCTGCTCGTGTTCGGGACGGGATGGGGGCTGGCAGACAGCGTCATTGCTGAGGCGGACGCGCTGCTCGAGCCTGTGAGCGCGCGCGAAGCGACGGGTTACAATCACCTCAGCGTGCGCGCCGCGTGCGCGATCGTGCTCGACCGTCTTCTGGGCGGCTGAGGCGACGGGCTCGAGAACGGGGGCATCCGCGTGGTGGGCAACTTGACGTGGAACGTCGTGAAGGGCTGGGTCGCGCTCTCGGTGGTGACCGCGCTGGCCGTCGTCGGCGCCGTCGTCTTCCTGACGCGCGCGCGCACTCCGCCCGCGCTCCTCGCGCAGTTCGCGCCCGCCGACGTGAGCGTGTTCGTCGAGATGCCGAGCCTGTCGTTCGCGCTCGCGTCGATGGCGACGGTGACGGTCGCCGACCCCGCGCAGGTCGACCTCGCGAGCAGCAAGCGCGAGCTGGCGCGCGAGATCGCGGGCTCTCTGCACGTCTCGGGCGACGAGGCGGACGCCATGGCTCAGGCCGTCTCGGGCGCAGCGTTCGTCGGGCGCGTCGAGGGGCAGGAGCTGCACTCCGCGTGGGTCGTCGCGTTCACCTCGGAGGCCCCGGTGCTCCCGCTGCTCGCGTCGAACCGCCTGACGTCGGAGGGGGCGTTCGGTCAGGGCGGCAAGGCGTTCCACGTCACGGCCGTCCCCGCGCTGAAGGACGCGCCGCTCTTCGCCGCGTGGCTCCGCGAGGTGTCGACGACGACGACGGCGCGCACGCTCGCGTGGCTCCCGAGCGCGCGTCTGCTTCTCCTGGGCGACAGCCACCTCCTCGCGGACATCGCTGCGGTCGCCGAGGTGGGCAAGCCGTCGCTCGAGAATCACGCGGGCTTCCAGCTCGCGCGCGCCCACCAGCCGTCCGACGGGGCGGCGGCGATCGCGTTCGCCGACACGCACGCCCTCGCCGACATCCCCGCCCTCGCGAGCGACCCGCTCCTCGCCTCGTACATTCACGACGGCGGCCCGGTCACGGGCGTCGCGCGCTTCACGCCCGCCGGCGGCCTCGTGTCCGCCCGCTTCTCGGTGCTCGGCGCCACGGCGCCGCGACTGGGCGCGGTGGCTGCGCAGGCTTCGAAGCTCACCCTCGTCGACCGGCTCCCCGTCGAGACCGTCGCGTATGTCGCGCTCGCGACCCGAGCGGTGGTGAAGGACCCGATGGCGGCGAAGTCTGCACTGCTCGCGGTGGCACAGACCGCGCATCACCTCACCGGCGCCGACATCAGCGCGACCCTCGCCGAGCTCGAGCGAGACACCGGCATCACCCTCGACGAGCTCGTCGCCTCCGCGGGCGACGAGGCTGCGTTCGGCCTCCTCGCGGAGCCCGGCGTGAAGTACGGGACGTCGCTCGCCCACGCGGCGCTCGAGGGAGCCGGCGCCTTCGTCGTGGTGGGTGCCGACGATCACGCCGCGGCGGAGCGCACCGTCGCGAAGCTCCGGAGCACGGTCGAGAAGTCGCGCCTCGCCTCGCTCGCGACGATCACACCGGATGGCAGTGGCTTCGTCGCCACCCCCGGCGACGGCGCACGTTCGCAGCTGTCGGGGCTCTACGGCGCGACGCTCCCGACGCTGCGCGTGCGCTGCGTCGAGAAGCTCGTCGTGGTCGTCGTGGCGCCCCCGGCGCTCGTCACGCGGATGTTCGCTTCGCTCGACGAGGGAATCGACACGCTGAAAGACAGCCCGGCGCACGCGCTCGCGATGCGCACGCTGCATGCGGGCGCTCACGGCTACGCGTGGGTCGACACCGGTCGCCTCGCCTCGATCGTCTTCGCGGGAAACCCCAACGTCGCTGCGAGCGCGAAGGCGCGCGGGCTCCCCATCGACTCGCTGGTGCTCGACGGCCCGTCCCGGCTGACGACGGCGTTCGGCCTCGACGTGCACGAGGCGGACGGAACCGCCGTGCTCGACGTCGAGACGCTCAACCTCGGCGCGCTCGCGCTCCTGGAAGGTCTCGGGACGTCGCCGCCGCGCAAGCCGCCGCCGCCGCTTCCTGCGCTCCTCGCCTCGAGCGCGGCAGAGAGGCCTGCGGACGCGTCGGTGCCGGCGCTCGACGACATGCCGCTCTGCACGATGGTCGTCGGCACCCTCGAGCACTGCGCGACCACGGCCGCGGCGCCCGAAACGAAGCAGTCGTTCGCCGCGCGGGCGGCCGAGAGCCGGGCGACGTACCAGGCGACGCCTGCGGACAAGCGCGCCGTGACGAACGCGAGCTGCCTGGGGGTCCTGCATCGCCTGCGCAAGGACCCTGCCTGCAAGTGAGCGCGGCTAGGTGGCGTCGGGGCGCGCTGCGAGGATCGCCTGCATGGCGTGCGACAGGGTCTCGCCGCTTCGCTCCACGAGCGGCGGCTGGAGGACGAGGCCGCCGCGCTTCGCCGGCATCGCGCTGACGAGCGCCACGCGCGCAGGCTCGTCGACGAAGGGGTGAACGAAGCAGAGGCGCTTCGGCTCGAGGCCGGCGGCGCGGAGCGTCTCGAGCAGCGTCGCGAGCTCGCCCGCGGGATAGATGAAGCACGCGCGACCGCGGCGTCCGAGCGCTCGCCTCGCGGCCTGGGCGAAGACGGCGAGCTCGCCCATGCGCGCGCCCTTCGCGACGAGCGGCGCCCTGCCGCGCCCCGGCGGGACGTACGGAGGGTTGCAGACGACGAGCCCGGCCGACGCCGGCTCGAAGGCGTCGGCGTCGCCCACGTCCGCGCACCGCACCAGACCGCGCGCGCCCCATCCGTTGGCGGCGAGGTTCGACGCGGACAGCTCCGAGAGCGCGCGGTCCTTCTCGACGAGGACGACGTGCGAGGTCGCGTCGCGGTAGAGCAGCGACAGGCCCACCGCGCCGACGCCGGCGCCGAGGTCGATCGTGCGCGCGGATCGCCCCGGCTCTGCCGCGAACCACGCGAGGACGACAGCGTCGACGTTCACGCGATATCCTTCGCCGCGTGCCGGCTGATGGAGCTTCAGCGCCCCTCCGAAGAGGGTGTCGGGCAAGCTCGCGCGCGCGGTCGACGTCACGGGGCCTCGGTCGTAGCACGGCTGTCACACATGCCGCGCGGCGCGTGAGCGCGTGACGGACGCGGCGCTGGCCGAGCGCGTGAAGGCCAAGGCGCGGGAGCTCGGCTTCGACGCCGTCGGGTTCGCGCGCGCCGACGTGCCGCTCGACGTCGAGCACGCGCGCTACGAGGAGTTCCTCGCCGAGGGGATGAACGGCACGATGAGGTACCTCGCCGACGACAGCGAGGTGCGGCGCCGCCTCGACACGCCCGACATCCTCGACGGCGCGAAGACGGTCGTGTGCGTCGCTCGCCGCTACCAGCGCGACGTCGCCTCCGAGCGCGCGGACCCGCCCATCGCGCAGGGCGTCGCCCGCTACGCGCGCGGCCACGACTACCACAACGTCGTCCGCAGGAAGCTCCGACGCCTCGCCGCGTTCGTGCGCACGCTCGGCACCTCGGAGAGCCCCGTCCGCGCGCGCCCGATCGTCGACGACGTCCCGGTCCTCGAGCGCGTGTGGGCCGCGCGCGCCGGCCTCGGCTTCATCGGCAAGAACGGCCTCCTGATCGTCCCCGGCGAGGGCTCGCTCGTCCTGCTCGGCGAGGTCGTGACCACGCTGGAGCTCGCCCCCGACACCCCCATGACCGAGCGCTGCGGCACCTGCACGCGCTGCCTCGACGCGTGCCCCACGAAGGCGTTCGTCCGCCCCTTCGTCCTCGATGCGCGCCGCTGCGTCGCCTACCTCACCATCGAGCTGCGCGGCCCCATCCCCGAGCCGCTCCGCGAAGGGGTCGGCGAGCACCTCTTCGGCTGCGACGACTGCCAGACCGTCTGTCCCTTCAACGGCAGCACGCGCCCCCGCGATGCGAGCACGACGCGCACGTTCGAGCCGCTGCCGCTCTGGAACGACCTCACGCTCACCCGTCTGCTCGAGCTCGACGCGGAGACCTGGGAGACGCTCGCCGAGGGGAGCCCCATCAAGCGCGCGGAGCTCGTCGGGATGGCGCGCAACGCGGCGATCGTCCTCGGCAACCGCGCCGACGCCTCCGCGAGACCGGCCCTCGAGCGCGCGGCGAGCGCGCACCCGTCGGAGGTCGTGCGCGACGCGGCGACCTGGGCACTCGGGCGGGTGGAGTCTCTGCTATGCACGTCGCTGCATGCAGGACCTCTCTCGCCGCGTCCTCGACCATGACATCCGCGCCGTGGCCCGCGTCCTCCGGCACGTGGACGACCGGGTCTCCGGCTACGTCGAGATCCTGAAGGACCTCTTCCCTCACACGGGCCGCGCGTTCATCCTCGGCATCACCGGCAACCCCGGCGCGGGCAAGTCGACCCTCTGCGACCGCGTGATCGCCACGTACCGCGCGCAGGGCAAGCGCGTCGGCGTCCTCTGCGTCGATCCGACCAGCCCCTACACGGGCGGCGCCATCCTCGGCGACCGCATCCGCATGCAGCGGCACGCGCTCGACGAGGGGGTCTTCATTCGCTCGGTCGCCACGCGCGGCCACATGGGCGGCCTCTCGCGGTCGGCGCGCGAGATGGTGCGGGTCCTCGACGCGTTCGGCTGCGACGTCGTGCTCGTCGAGACGGTCGGCGTCGGGCAGGACGAGCTCGAGATCACCCGGACGGCCCACACGACGGTCGTGGTGATGGCCCCGGGCATGGGCGACGAGGTGCAGGCCATCAAGGCGGGCATCATGGAGTGCGCGGACGTCTTCGTCGTGAACAAGGCGGACCGCGACGGCGCCGACGGAACGGTCCGCGACATCGAGCTGATGATCGCGCTCGGCAGCGAGGTGATGATCGCCTCGGGCAAGACGCGCGGCCACAGCGTGCACAGCAAGGTCGCGCTCGTCGGCGCTCTCGACGCGCCGGCGCTCTCCGAGGAGTGGACCCCGCCGATCGTCCGCTGCATCTCGACGCGCGGCGAAGGGGTCGAGCAGCTCGTCAAGGCGGCCGAGCAGCACAAGGAGTGGCTGCAGGGCACCGAGTCAGGGAGAGCGCAGCGCCGCCAGCGGCTCTCGCAGGAGCTCCGCGAGGGGCTGCGCGAGGCGCTCATCCACGAGGCCGAGCGCTCCATCGGCGCGGAGCTCGACCTTGCGGTGCGGGAGGTCGAGGCGAAGGAGGTGGACCCTTACACCGCGACCGAGCGGCTCATCGAGGCCTTCAGGAAGCGGTAGGGCGGCAAGTAGCGAGGCTGCTCCGGGTCGTAGCCGCGGTGCTCGGCGTCGTAGCGAGGCCGCTCAGGGACGTAGAGCGCCTGCTACGGCCTGCAGCGGTTCGTCTACGCAGCGCAGCGCACCAGCACCCGGGCTCAGTACGTCTCGAAGTGCAGCCGGCCTCGGTCTCGCAGCTTCCGCCACAGCGGCTCCCACGCCTGGCCGCTCTGGTTGGCGATGTCGGTGAGCGCCGCGAGGACGCCGTCCTCCATCCCCTTCAGGCCGCACACGTAGATGTACGTCTCCTCGTCGCGCAGGAGGTTCGCCACGTCGACCGCTCGCTCGCGCAGCACGTCCTGCACGTACCGCTTCGGCTGCCCGGGCACGCGCGAGAACGCGAAGCTCACGTCGATGAAGTCCTTCGGCAGGTTCATCAGCGGCCCGAAGTACGGCAGCTCCTCCTTCGTCCGCGCGCCGAAGAAGAGCATCAGCTTGCCGCTCGGCCCGGTCGCGCGCGTGCGCCTGCGGTACTCGGTCATGCCGCGCATCGGCGCCGAGCCGGTGCCCGTGCAGATCATGAGCAGGTTGGAGCCCGGGTGGTTCGGCATGAGGAATGTCGTGCCGAAGGGCCCGATGACCTGCATGACGTCCCCCTTCTTGGAGTCGCACAGGTAGTTCGAGCAGACGCCGCTCGTGCTGGTCGCGGACGCGCCGCCGGGCTTGGGGCGCACGCGCTTCACGGTCAGGGAGAGGTTGTTGTAGCCCGGGCGCTCTCCGTTGCGCGGGCTGGCGATGGAGTACTGCCGGGCGTGGCTCCCCGGAGGGATGACCGCGATCGACTGCCCCTCGAGGAAGGGGAAGGGGGTCTGCCCGAAGTCGAGGACGACGTGGTGGATGTCGGACTCGCCCGAGTCGTCGGTGAGCCGGTAGTTCCCGGCAACCGTCGCCGTGATGGGGGACTTCTGCGTGTAGAGGTTGACGTACGGATGGGCGGCCGACCACGGCGGCAGGCGCGAGCCGCGCGCGACGTCGACGTCGATGCCGTCGGCGACGGGGCGCGCGTCGGCGGTGAGGGGAGGGGCGTCGCCGGTGACCGACGGGGGCGGGAGCTCGGTGACGCTGCCGGGGTCCGTCGCGGCGATCGCGCCCTGCTTCGGGAGCTCGGTCCACGTGTACTGCACGGCCACGCTGTAGGCCTCGGCCTTCGCGACGGTGCGCCAGTTGTCGATCGAGCCGGTCGGGCAGGGGGAGATGCATGCCATGCACGCGTTGCAGACCTCCGCGTTGACCACGTAGTTCGCGGAGTCGTGCGTGATCGCGCCGACCGGGCACGTCTCCTCGCACGTGTTGCAGCGGATGCAGACTTCGGGGTCGATGAGGTGCTGCTTGAGCACCTCGAGGGAGCCGGACATGCAGACATCGTAGTCGGGCAAACGTCGAAGCGTGGCCGGAAACGCGCGGGGTGCGGCTCAGGCGTCGAGGAGCGCCAGCGTCCGCTTCGCCTCGGCGCGCACGCGAGGGCGGGCGTCGCTCGTGAAGGGGCGCACGACGTCGTGGTCGACCTGGAGGCCGACGTCGGCGAGCGCGCCGAGGGCACCGACGAGCCTGGCGGCGGATGGGTTCGCCTCCGCGGTGTTCGTGAGCACCGCGAGCGCCTCCTTCCGCGCCTCGCCGTACGCACGGTCGGGGTGACGCGCCTTGAGGAGCCTGCGCGCGTCGTGACGGACGGACGTGTGAGGGTCGAGCAACGCGGCGTCGAGCGTCGCGTCCGGGTCGCCGAGCTGCTGGTGCGCGCGAAGAGCCAGCATGCGCGTGAAGGCGGAGGACGAGGCGTCGAGGAGTGGCAGGAGCGCGCGCTTGTCGTCGTCGGTCAGCGCACGGGACACCGAGAGACGGGCGGCCCAGCCCCGGATGGCGGTGTCGCGGTCGGAGAGCGCGCCCTCGAGCACGCCGACGACAGGCTCGTTACGCAGCCGGAGGGTGAAGGCCGCGCGACGGACGCCGGGGTCGTCGCCGAAGCAGGCAGCCGCGAGGGCCTCGCGGTGCACGGGGTGCGCGAGGAACGCGTGCACGGCCTTCACCAGCGGGCCGCCTGCGCCGCGGGTCCTGCCGCGCAAGAGCTCGAGGATGCCGAGGCACCGCGCGAATGCGGCGTCGAACGAGGGGGTGAGGCGTGCGAGGATCTCGGTGACCGCAAGCTCGCGCAGGCCGTCGACGATGTCGTCCGCCCGCAGCAGCAGGAAAGGCACCGCGAGCGGGTCGTGCGTGGTGGAGAGCTCACGGAGCCCGAGCTCGCGCATGAACCCGCTCCGGTGCAGCGTGAGGAGCGCGGCGACGGCGACGGTCGCGTGCGGGGCGACGCTCGTCAGCCGCGCGGGGTCGATGGGAGCGTTGAGCGGGACGTGCTCCGCCCACAGGCCGCGCGAGAACGACGTCCGCGCAGCCGCCGCGAGCGCCACGAGCTCCCCGGTCGACGCTCCGCGCAGCCACCCGTCGAGCAGCGCCTCCTCGTCCCCCTTCGCGTCGCGGCCGAGGCGATACGCGACGCCGAAGAGCTCGGCAGGAGCCGGGAGGCCGTGCACGCCGCTTCCCTAGTTGAACCTCACGTACTCGAAGTCGACCGGCTGCTTGTTCACGCCGATGGAGGGCGCCGCGATCCAGTTCGCGTACTTCCCCTTCTCGGCGACCCGCCCCATGAGAGAGCCGACGAACGCGCGATCTTCATCGGTCGGCAGCCACGTGGGCTCGCCGCGCTTCCACTCGGCCTCGTCCACGACGCGCCCGTCGGGGCTCACGTGGATGCCGGCGAACGTGCCGATCTTCCGGTTGAAGGCCTTGTGAGGCACAGAGAGCCGGAACGCGAGCCCGGCCTTCTCCATGACCTTGTTCCAGCGCCCCACGCCGGCGACGGTGTCCTTGATGAAGTCGTCGCGCAGCACCTCGTTGAGCGCGTTGAGCATCGGCACCTCGCGCTCCACGAGCTGCCCGTCCTTCACGTCGAGCAGGCGATACATCTGCCCCACGAGGAGGTGGTCGTCGCCCCGCTTCGGCTCCTCGTAGCGCCCCTTGAGGCCTGCGCTGTAGAACGTCGCGGCGTTGGACGACACGTCGGCGCCGAAGAGGTCGACCGTGACCGAGTAGTGGAAGTTCACGTAGCGCTGGATGGTCTCGAGGTCGACCACGCCTGCTGCCCGGAGCGTCTTGGGGTCGTCCGTCTTGAGGTCGTTCATCACGGCGCAGGTGCGCTGGATGACGCGCGAGACGCCGGACTCGCCCACGAACATGTGGTGCGCCTCCTCGGTGAGCATGAACTTGGTCGTGCGCGCGAGCGGGTCGAAGCCGGACTCGGCGAGCGCCGACAGCTGGAACTTGCCGTCGCGGTCGGTGAAGTAGGTGAACATGAAGAACGCGAGCCAGTCGGGCGTGCGCTCGTTGAACGCGCCGAGGATGCGCGGGTTGTCGGCGTCGCCCGACCGCCGCTGCAGCAGCGCCTCCGCCTCTTCGCGCCCGTCGCGGCCGAAGTGCTTGTGGAGGAGGTAGACCATGGCCCAGAGGTGCCGGCCCTCCTCGACGTTGACCTGGAAGAGGTTCCTGAGGTCGTAGAGCGAGGGCGCGGTGAGGCCGAGGTGCCGCTGCTGCTCGACCGACGCGGGCTCGGTGTCCCCCTGCGTGACGATGATGCGGCGCAGGTTCGCGCGGTACTCGCCGGGCACCTCCTGCCAGACCGGCTTGCCCTTGTTCTCGCCGAACTGGATCGGCCGCGCGGCGTCGGCCGGCGTGAGGAAGATCCCCCAGCGGTAGTCGGGCATCTTCACGTAGTCGAAGTGCGCCCAGCCGCCGGAGTCGACGCTCACCGCGGTGCGCAGATAGACGTCGTACGCGAGCGAGCCCTCGGGCCCCATGTCCTTCCACCACGAGAGGAAGTTCGGCTGCCACTGCTCGAGCGCGCGCTGCAGTGTGCGGTCGTCCCCGAGGTTGACGTTGTTGGGGATCTTCTCGCTGTAGTTGATGTCGGCCATCGGGAGGCTCCGTCGGGTGGGTCTTTCCCCACGCTGTCTATACTAGGAACGCGGCACGGTCGCGGGGAGAGGTCAGACGCGGGTCTTGTCGAACTGCGCCTTCTCGCCCTTGCCGTAGACCTTGAGCGCGCCCTTCTCTCCGACCGCGTTGGGGCGGACGAAGATCCAGTTCTGCCACGCCGAGAGCCGGCCGAAGATGCGCGTGAGCATCGTCTCCTTGCCGTTGAAGCGCAGGTTCGCCTCGAGGCCCGTGAGGGCGTCGGGCGACATGGCCGCGCGCTCCTCGAGCACGATGCGCAGCTCGTCCGCCCAGTCGAGCTCGTCGGGGCACGCGGTGATGAGGCCGAGCCGCTCGGCGTCCTTCGGCGTCAGCGCCTTGCCGATCATCAGATGCGCGGCCGCGACCTCGGCCTCGTCCTCGCAGAAGCGCCGCGCGAGGCGCGACTGGCCCGTCACCATCGGCAGCGGCCCGAAGCTCATCGCGCTCAGGGTCAGCCGCGGCTCTTCCGCGGCTCCCTCGTGCGCCGCCATGTACGAGCGGTCCGCCGCGAAGGCGAGCTCCGCCAGCGTGCCGGCGAAGCAGGAGCCTTCGTCGAGGACCGCGATGAGCGAGCGCGACGTGACGTCGAGCCGGGCGAACGTCCGGCGGAGCATGCCGAGCGTCTGCCGCACGAACCAGTGGTCGGCGTGTTCGGCGATCGCGGCGTCGGCCGCGAGCACGTGCCTGGCGTCGCCGGAGGTCTTGAGCACCCAGGTTCCGAGGGTGAGCTCGTTCGTGCGGAGCGAGAGGATCGCGTCGTCGAGCTCGCGCGCCATCTGCAGCGGCCACCAGCTCGCGCCCGCAGCTTCGATCGCGGACAGCTCGATGGCCACGTTCGCGTCGGGCCCCTTCACGACGAGCGTCGCCGCGCCGCGCGCGCGGTCGAGCGTGACGTCCACGTAGCGGTAGTGCAGGCCCCCGTCGGCGTCGTCCGTGCGTTCGAGCTTCGGAAGAGTGACCCCCGTCGCGTCGACAGGGCGCGTGCTCTTCTTCGCGAGCTCCAGCGCCCGCGCGGCGACGGCCTCGCGGAAGCCGGCGGTCTTTACGACCTCGTCGACCAGCCGCCACTCCTTCGCGCGCTCGCCGCGCACCCCCTCGGCGGTGGTGCAGAAGATGTCCGCACGGTCGTGCCGCACCTTGCGCTTGTCCGTCAGCCGCGTCAGCCCGCCCGTCCCTGGCAAGACGCCGAGCAGCGGAACCTCGGGGAGCGACACCGCCGACGATCGATCGTCGACGAGGTAGAGCTCGTCGCACGCGAGGGCCAGCTCGTAGCCGCCGCCGGCGCAGATGCCGTTGATCGCGGCGAGGAACGAGAGCCCCTCGTGCTTGCTCGAGTCCTCGATGCCGTTGCGGGTCTCGTTGGTGAACTTGCAGAAGTTCACCTTCCACGCGTGCGTCGAGAGGCCGAGCATGAAGATGTTCGCGCCCGAGCAGAAGATGCGCTCCTTCGCGCTCGTCAGCACGACTGTCCGGACCGAGGGGTGCTCGAAGCGGACCCGCTGGAGCGCGTCGTGGAGCTCGATGTCGACGCCGAGGTCGTACGAGTTCAGCTTGAGCGCGTACCCACTCCGGATGCCGCCGTCCTGGGCGACATCCATCGTGAGCGTCGCGATGGCCCCGCTACATTCGAGCTTCCAGTGCCTGTAGCGGGTGGGGTCTGTGCGGTAGTCGACGCGTTGGTCACCAGACATGAGCCATAGCTACTACACGCCGTCCGCTACTGGCAGGCGATCGGGTAGGTGTCGCTCGGGTCGGACTGCCCGGCGCCGCCCGTCACGCAGCCGTAGAAGCTCTGGTGCCCTTCGGTTCCCCAGCCGCAGGTCGTGCCCGTCGGGCAGGCCTGCGCCACGACCGGGCCCGCGGGCGTGTTGCAGTAGTAGTTCTTTCCGTCGGGGCCGCAGCAGCCGACGCCGTCGTCCGCGCCCGTGCAGGTGGTGGGAACGACACTCGTGCTGGTGCCGGTGCCCGTCCCGGTGCCAGAGCTGCTCCCGCCGCAGGCGATCGGAGTGCCGTCCGGGTCGGACCCGCCCGGTGCCGCGACGCAATGATAGCCCTCGTAGGTCGTGCTCCAGCCGCACACCTTGCCGGTCGTCGTGCAGTCCTGCGTCTCGACCGTGCCACCGGAGCCGCAGTAGTAGCGAGTGTCGCCCACGCAGCATCCGGTCGTGTCATCGGCCTCGCTGCAGGTCGTGGGGATGCCTCCCGTGCCGGTGCTCGTGCTACTGCCGCTCGTCGTTCCGGTGCCAGTTCCGGTGCCGGTGCCCCCACCGTCATGGTGGTGGTGGAAGCCGCTGTCGCCCGTCGGCGGGGTGACGCCGCCGTCACCGCTGGGCGGGGGGCTGGAGCTGTCGAACGAGGTCGTCGCATCGGCGTCGGTGCCCGTCGTCGCGTCGCCCGAGCCGCTGCCGGGCGGGTTCAGCGAAGACATCCCGCCGTCGCTCGTGATGGTGATGCTCGGCAGCCCCGAGTCCATCCCGCCACCGATGACGATAGGGCGGCCGCCTTCGCCGCCATCGGTCGCGAACGTGATGTTCGGCGGCGTGGTTGCCGGTCCGAGAGCGGCGTCTCCGCCAACCTCGTTCGACGCCGTCGCACACGCGAAGCCGACGCTGCTGAACGCTAGTGCGAGACAGGGGACCCACGACCGATGGACGATGCGCATGAGCGCATTCCTACTTCCGGGCAAGGGCATGTCAAGCTGCAGCCAGCGTAGAAACAGCCATAAACCGCCGCAGTTGAAGGACTCTCGTGGGGGCGGACGGAGCGGCGACGAGCCGGGTCAGTCGAGCACGTGTCACCTGCAACAGGCGCAGGGGTCCATGCACGCCTCGGACGACGATGCGCGTGGAGCCCGACCGGAGGGCGGACCCGCATGCTGCCGGACGCACGTCCGCCCTGTCGGGCAGCATCGTCGCCCGACAGGCTGCGGACGAAGCCGTCAGGCCTTCGCGGCGCCGTCGAGGCGGAGCGCGTCGACGCCGCCCTCGAGGACGCGGCGCGCGCCGTACTCGGCCTCGCGCATGTCCTTCTCGATGTCCGTCGCAAGGAAGCGAAGGTTGTCGGAGAGCCGTCGCTTGGCCTCCTCGACCGTGGGGCGCACGTCGATCGACGCGACGACTCCCAGATCCGGCCGGACGATGCGGACGGAGTCCGCCTGCCCGGGGATATTCTCGTACTCGACCTCGAGGAGGCTCCAGTGAAGCCTCTTGTTGTCGCACTCGGGGTCGCCGGCTTCGTGCTCGCACAATCCGTAACTGCCAAAGAACGCTCTCATGGTGGCGGCACCTTACCGAAAGACCGGCCGCTTGACACCCCCTCGATCACACGACAGAAGACAGCCACCCTCGATGCTCTTCGATCTCGTCCGAACCACGCTCCATCGCGCCATCACAACCCCCGTCGGCGAGGGCTTCGCGCCGGTGCGGATCCCGAAGGACCTGGCGCGTCGCCTGAACGTCACGCTGGGCCAGCCGCTCTGCAGCACGGAGCAGCTCGCGACCCGCCGAGCCGCAGAGACGCGCCTCGACGGTCTTCGCGCCACGCGAGGTCAAGCCAAGAAGGTCGAGGCCGTGAAGCTGGCGGCCCCGGTGATGGTCTACTTCGAGAAGGATCGGAACGCGCGCGAGCTCGAGCGCGTCGAGGAGCTGCTCAAGGCGAAGTCGATCGTGTATCAGCGCCTCGACGTCGCGGGTGACGAGGCCACGATGCGCTTCGTCATGCGTACCGCGGGCTGCAAGGAGGACGATCTCCCTGTCGTGTTCGTCGACGGTGCTGCGATCGGCGGCTACCGCGACCTCGTCACGGCCGACGTGTCGGGTGCCCTGGCCAAGGCCATCTACGGCTGAAAGACGCAGCGTGCGTCCGACGACGCGCGCACATCGTCCGAACCGTCGTCCGAGGTTGCGCGCCTGCGCGTGGGGCACGTGGCAGGCGCTCGATTACTGGAGAAGCGCTCGGCACTCGGAGACCCGTGCGCCGTGCGCCTGGTCGACACACTTGTGATACGCGGAGCGTGCCTGCGCCGCGTTGCCGGATGCGCCGTACGCGCCGCCGAGCGTGAGCCAGCCTTCGGCGATGCTCGGATCGGCCTGCGTCGCGAGACGCGCGACCTCGATCGCGTGCTTGTACGAGCCGCGGTCGAGGAGCGCCTGCGCCTGCGCGATGAGCGTGCGCGCGCTCGGACCGTCGGTCGGCGCAGCGGGCGCAGGCAATGCCGGAGTCGGCGCCTGGGGCGCTGACGCAGCGGCGGCGGAGGCGGAGGACGAGGATCCAGAGGCAGACGTCGGCGGCGCCACGGCGGCATCGATGGCAGGCACAGCTGCGCTCGGTGGTGGGGTCGGCGGCACCGCCGGCTCGGCGTGGTGCCCGATCCCGGCAGTGTCGTGCACGGGAGGCTCGGCCGGCGGCGTGCTCCTCGCGCGGAGCACGAGTCCAAAGGCAATGAGCGTCAGGAGGCTCGCGGCGATCACGACGCGGGCGAACGCCTTCGGTACCGGTCGCGGCAAGGCCTCGAGATCATCCGCGGCGTCGCCGAGCTCGCCCTCGGAGTACGGCGGCCTTATCCGCGAGCTCGCCTGCCGCTCTCGCTGCGTCATCGGCGACGGCGGATCGGTCGTCGCGCGCCGCGTGTCCGTCGGCTCGACCTCCTCGGGCGCCGACGTCGCTGGCACCGGAACCTCTTCGGCCGCCGCGCGGTCGCTCAGATGGGGAATGCCCTCGGCAACGACCACGCTCGCTTCGGTCGACGGTGCTGCCACGGCAGCCTCCATCGCAGCAGGCGGAGCGCTCGGCGGGCGCGTGGCGTCGACGTCGGTCGGCGGCGGGACCACGGGCGCTGGCGGTGCTGCGGCAGGCGGCGTGGAGATGATCCGATCGGCGACGGGAGCCGCAGGCTCGGGCGCTGGCGCGGCGAGCGGCTCGGGAGGCGAGGAGGGGGGGCGGGCGACGACCGGCGCTCGCGCGGGCTCCGGAATTTGCTGGGCCTCGTCAATCGGCTGCGGCGCAGGCGGCCGCAAGCTCTCGGATGCCGGCACCATGAGGGACTCGGGGATCGTCTTCGCTGCGATGAGCGCCGGGTCCGACGCGAGGGCCTCGCTCTCCTTCGCCTGCGTCGGGGCGTCGCCGCACACGACGAGCAGCCCTTCGAAGTAGAGCTTCGAGATGGTGGAGAGCGTCGAGAGGTCCTCGAAGGGAGACTCGTCCACCACCTGGAACAGCGAGCGCTGACCGTCGAACAGTCGCAGGATGCCGTTGAGCTCGTCGGGGATCTCGCTGAGTCGGTCGAGCAGCTCGGGGTGATCGATCTCGAAGAGCGTCGTGAGCGGCGGGAGCTGCTCGCAGAGCCGGCCCCACTCGTCGACCCGGCGCATCCCCTCCATCAGGATGCCCTGGGTCGAGGTCCCGATGATGTCCTCCATCGTCACCGCGCAGAACTCGACCTCGAACTCCGCCTCGTTCCAGATGAGCGTGCGGTAGACCGCTTCCTCGCCGCGCAACCGGCCGACCTCGGCGTCGATGATCTTCCCGTCGCGGAAGTAGATCTTCGCGCGCTGGACCTTCGTCGAGAGGTGCACGACGCCGCTCTTCCTGGAGACCTCGAAGGTCTGCAGGAGATCGACCACCGCCATGTCCTGGATCGACCCCGAGAACCGCGTGCGCCCGCCGGGCGCGGCGCGCGTGGCGATGTTCTCCTGCGTGCGGCGAGCGAGGAGCAGGTTCACGCGCGCGAGCAGCTCGCGGACGAAGATGGGCTTCGTCAGATAGTCTTCGACGCCCAGCTCCAGCCCTCGGATCTTGTCCTCCACGGACTTCTGGCTCGTGAGGAAGACCACCGGGATCGTCGCCCACTCCGGCTTCGCCTTCAGCTTCTGTACGAAGGCGTAGCCGTCGAGCTTCGGGAGGCGCGTGTCGGAGAGCACGAGGTCGGGGCTCGACAGCTCGACCTTGTTCAGCGCGTCGAGGCCGTCTTCGGCGGTCGTGACGCTGTATCCGGCCTTCTTGAGGCTGACCTCGAGCACGCGCAGGCTGCGCGGATCGGCGTCGACGAGAAGGAGCGTCTTCTTTGCCATGTCTCAGGGGTTCAGAATGGATCGACCAGCTCTCCGGAGACGGAGTGACGCTGCTTGGTCGCGGGAGCGGGGGGCTTGCGTGGATGAGGGGATGCGGGGAGGGCGTCGAGCTTCACCGCGAGCGATGGCGCCGACGTGCTGTCGATTGAAACCGGAGTCTCTGCGTATCCGGGAGCGTGGAGCGTGCACCGTACCGGATGCCCGTCCGGATCGACAGGAAGGTCGATAGGGGTCGTCCCGATCCGCCGCCCGCTCTGCCAGACCTCGGCGAACGGCGGGATGGTGGTTAGGTGCACGGCGGCCGGAATCGCTGGGGCGGTCGCGCTCGCGGAGGGCGCCGCGGGCGGGGTTGCGACAGCGACGCTCGCGCTGGGCGCCGGCGACGAAGCGGAGGTGATCGGCGGCGCCGAGGTGACCGGCTGCGCCGCCGACCCCTTTCGGAGGGTGATCATGCCCACGACGGCACACACGATGGCGACCGCGGCAAGCCCGGCCCACACGCTGCGCAGCGAGGTCCCCGGGACGGTCGGAACCTCCTCGCTCGGATACACATCTCGCCGCTCGGGCCCTTCGAGCGCCCGCGAAAGCTCTGCGGGTGGATGGACCGACTTCGCTCTCGGCTGCGGTGTCCACCCCGGCGCGAGCTCGACGCGGCCGGCCTCGCCGAACGAGATCGTCCGTTCGAGCTCCGCGCCCAGCGCCGCCATGGTCTGGAAGCGATTCTCCGGCTTCTTCGCCATCGTGCGCATGGTCACTGCCTCGAGCGCCCCGAGGAGGCGCGAAGCGTCGGGGATCGGCGTCTCCGAGAAGGGGGGCGGTTCGACGAACATGTGCTTCGTCAGGACCCCCATGAGCGTGTCGGCCTGGAACGGGAGCCGGCCCGTGAAGAGCTCGTACATGATCACGCCCAGCGCGTAGATGTCGGCGCGGTGATCCACGGGCTGGCCGCTCGCTTGCTCGGGGGACATGTAGTGCGGCGTGCCAAACACGATGCCGGTCTTCGTGATGCGGCTCGCTCCCGCGATCTTCGCCGCGCCGAAGTCGACCACGCGGACGTCGTCGCCGCCGCGCCCGTCACCGTCGATGCGACCGACGAGGAAGATATTCTCCGGCTTCAGGTCACGGTGCACGATACCGGCCTCGTGCGCGGCAGACAGCGCGTCGGCCACCTGCATGACCACGCGCACGGCGCGCTCCATCGGAAGCTGGCCGCCGATGTGACACACCTCGGCGAGAGTCTTCCCGACGAGCCGCTCCATCACGAAGTAAGGGGTCTTGTCCGGCAGCCGCCCGAAGTCCGTGATGGAGACGATGTGCGGGTGCTTCAGGCTCGCGGTGGCGCGTGCTTCCTGGATGAAGCGGCTCGCGAGGGCCGGGTCGCGGGCGACGTCGCGCCGCAGCACCTTCATCGCGAACCGACGGTGCAGGCTCTCGTGAAGAACCTCGTAGACCGTTCCCGTTCCGCCCTCGCCGAGCACGCGCTCGACCCGATAGCGACCGTCGATGAGCGTGCCGAGGACCGGGTCGACCGTCGGATCGGTCGGCGCGACCCAGGTCATCTCCTCGAGGGCCGAGCCGTCGAACGGACAGAACATCGAATCGGCGCTGTAGTGCTGCGCGCACTCGGGACAGCACTTCACCGCGCGGCGGACGGCGGTCGCCTCCTCGGAGAAGAGATCCGCGTCAGCCGCCATCGCGCGCTACCCTGATGCCAGCCACGTGACCGAGGCTAGCGCGCTTCCGGGGCAACTGGCAGCGCGATTGTCTGCTAGCCGGTGGTCGCGGGAGCGTTCGCAGAGGTGCCGCAGTTCGCGCAGAACTTCGCCGCAGCAGCGACCTCGCCACCGCAGCCCGTGCAGAACTTCTTGGGCTGGGCCAGCGTGGCTCCGCACTCGGCGCAGAACTTCCCGCCAGGCTGGGTCGCGTGGCACGCCGCGCAGGTCACCTGCAGCCCGGTCGCCGCAACCGGCGGCGCAGCGAAGTTCGGCTGCGGCGGGGCCTGCGGAGGGGCACCGCCGAACTGGGGCTGCTGCTGACCGAACGCACCGGCCATCGCGCCGCCCATCCCCGCACCGATCGCCATCTGGGCGCCGAGTGCCGCCACGCCGCCGCCGACGCCGTGCGCCGCCATTCCCTGGCCCGCGCCCATCATCGCCTGACCGGCAGCGTAGTTCTGATAGTTCCCCGCGAGATCCTTCACGTAGCGCGAGTCCTGACCGAACTTCTGGTCGAGCGCGAACTGGTTGGCCTGCGCGTCCGCCTGCGCACCCGCGATGCCGATCTGCTTGATCTTCACCGCGCGCTGGGCCTTCGCGACCTCCGCGTTCGCCGCGACGAGCCGGGCGCGGTCGTCGTCGGAGAAGTTGATGTTGAACTGCCCCATCTGCAGGATGCGGATGCCGATGTCGTTCAGGTCGGGCGCGTGCGCCACGAAGGCCGCCGCAAGCTTCTGCGTCAGCGAGATGCACTGCAAGACGCTCTTCTGCTCGACCTCGCAGAGCTCGCCCAGCGTCGTCTTGACGCCGTTCATGAAGAGGCCCTTCACCCACTGGAGGACGAAGTCGTTGTCGCCCGTGGCCGCCTGGCCCGAGTAGCCCACGATGAACTTCACGGGGTCGGTCACGACTGCGGCGAAGTCGCCGAAGACGCGTGGCGTGACCTGCTCCTGCGTGAGCGGGTCGATCATGTCGCCGATGGGGCCGCCGAACGGGATGTTCCGCACGGGCGAGGTCTTGACGAAGAAGATCTCGCTGATGAAGACCTGGCCGCCCGTGAAGTTGTTCACGATCTGGCCGAGGAACGGGATGTTCTGCGTTTGCATCGTGTGACGACCCGGCGCGAGCACGCCGATGACCTGACCGTCCTTGAAGAACACCGCGCACTCGTCGCTGTCGACGGTGAGCTGCGAGTACATAGGGAAGTTCTGGTCGGGGTGCTTGTAGACGATGAGCGACTTCACCGCGTCGGGGCGCGCAATCATCATCTCGCGGACGCCGTTCTTCACGAAATCAAAGACACCCATCAGTTTTCTCCTTGTGGCCTCGGGCATGCCGCCGAGATCGCGGCGGGTCTCACGCTTCTCCGAAGATAGAGCCGGTTGTCTGCTTGCGCTAGCGTCGCGTGTCGTCGATCCTGCGAGTCGCTTCCTGTGGGGGGATGCCCCCCGCCGCTCCGCTCGTCCCGGTTGGACGTGCCATCTCGCTCGGGTATTCAGCATCCCATGACCGCTCCCGCCCAGTCTGGCCCGTTGGCTCAAGGATTCCAGTGCCCGGGGTGCGGCGCCCAGCTCGCGTGGGACGCCGCGGCCAACGCGATGAAGTGCGACCACTGCGGCACCAAGCAGGCCGTCGCGCAGACTGGAGGAGGCATCCGCTCGATCCCCATCGAGGACGGGATGCGGCTCGCGCAGCGAGGCCTCGGCACCCCGGTCCAAACCGTCGGCTGCAAGGAATGCGGCGCGACCGTGAACGTGGGCGAAGGAGAGCGGACGACGAAGTGCGCGTTCTGCGGCTCCGCGCAGGTCCTCGCGCAGGCGACGGACGCGAACTCGATCCGCCCCGAGAGCCTCCTCCCGTTCGGCATCACCAAGCAGGTCGCCAACGAGCGCTTCGGAACGTGGCTGAAGACGCTCTGGTTCCGCCCGAACGACCTCACGAAGATGGCGAGCGTCCAGGAGATGGGCGGCGTGTACGTCCCGTACTGGTCTTTCGACTCGGGGGTCTACTCGTCGTGGTCGGCCGAGCGCGGCTGGCACTACATGGAGAGCGAGCAGGTCCAAGAGACCAACGCCGACGGCCAGACCGAGTGGCGTACGCGCGAAGTGCAGAAGACGCGATGGGAACCGGCGTCCGGGAGCCGCCAGGACTATTACAAGGACGTCCTCGTCTGCGCAGGGAAGGGGCTCCCGGAGGCCCTCGCCGTGAAGTTCGTGAGCTTCGAGATGGCGAGGCTCGTCCCGTACCAGCCGCAGTTCCTCGCGGGCTGGCGTGCGGAGTCGTACACGCTCGACCTCATGCCAGGCTGGGCGAAGGGGCAAGGCATCATCGCGCAGGGGCAGGAGCAGCGCTGCTCCAGCGACATCGGCGGCGACACGTCGCGCGGCCTTCAGGTCTCGAACCAGTTCCAGCAGTCGGCGTTCAAGCACGTCCTCCTGCCGGTCTGGATCGCCGCGTATCGCTACAAGGGGAAGGTCTTCCGGTTCCTCGTCAACGGGCAGACGGGGGAGATCGTCGGCGAGGCGCCGTGGTCCGTCGCGAAGATCGCCCTCCTCGTAGTGTTCATCCTCGCGCTCATCGGCGGCATCGTCGCCGTGGTCCAGTCACAGCAGTCTCACCAGCGCTCGAACTCTCCGCCGGCTGCAGCCCCGGCCCGTTCGCAAGGGCGTCATCAGGGTCACTGACCAAGTTGCGCGCGGTCGGACAAAGTTCGTAACCCGCAGGGACGCAAATTGTCCGCGCGCGACGGGCCGAGTGCGAATGACGAGAGAACACGCTGCATCTTGCGCGCAGCCGCGCGCGGCATGCTGTGTGCTGATGGCGAGCCACGCACTTCGCGTGAAGGGAGTCGGGATCATCATGGCCAGCCTGCGCTGCGTCGGTCGTACCGTATTGTCTGCAGGGGTCGTCGCGACGACCGCGCTGTTTGCGATGGCAGGCTGCGGCGAGCCCGCCGCGCCGAACCTCGCGAACGAGGTGTGGAGCGTCACCGTCGATTCGGGAGCGCCGCCCGCTCGCTCGGGCGCGTCTCACCCCTCGTCGCCGCTCCCGACGTCGGCCTGCGGCTCGATCGGCGCGACCTGCGGACCCGTCGTCGACGACTGCGGCGTCACCGTCGACTGCGGAGCCTGTCCGTCGGGGCAGCAGTGCGATCTTCAGAGCCACCAGTGCAGCGCGTGCCCGACGCTCAGCTGCACGGCGTTCGGCGCCGCGTGCGGGACGATCACGGACGGATGTGGCGCGCAGATCAACTGCGGCGGCTGCGCGTCGCCGCTCGTGTGCGACCTCTTCGCTCAGAACTGCGTCGCGTGCACGACCGCGACGTGCGCCATGAACGACTGCGGGTCGAAGTCCGACGGCTGCGGCGGAGTGCTCGACTGCGGCGGCTGCACCGGCGCAGCCCAGTGCCAGCAGGGCTCCTGCGTCGTTCCGCCGCTCCCCGCGGGCTGCGGCGTTGCAGGCTCGGAGTGTGGCCCCGTGGTCAACGAGTGCGGAGATACTGTGGTGTGCGGGGTGTGCGCCGGCTCGGACAGCTGCTTCTCGGGGACGTGCGGGCCGTGCGTGTCACCGACGTGCGCCGGCGTGTTCTGCGGTGACGTCACGGAGTGCGACGGGTCCCCGCTCCACTGCGGCGATTGCGAGAGCGGCGACACCTGCAACATGGGCTCGTGCTGCACCCCGCAGACGTGCGCCGACCTCCCTCCGAACTCGTGCGGCGGGTCCGACGGCTGCAACGGGTTCCTCGACTGCGCGCCCTGTCCGAACGGGGAGGGTTGTGCGTCGACGGGTCTGTGTGTCGCGCCCCCAGCGTGCGTCCCCGCGAACCCGTGCGCCACCGAGTGCGGCGTGCAGTCGGACGGTTGCGGGAACCTGGTCAACTGCCCGCAGTGCGCGCCGGGGCAGACGCTGCAGTGACTTTCTCGGAGCTCCTCGGGCGTCTCTCGGCGCGCTCGCAGGGTGTCGCTGACAGGACCTCCGACGGTTGCGGGGACCTCCCAAGCTGCCCGCGGTGACGGCGTTTACCTGCCGAACCTGACGCCGGCTCCCGCGAACACCGCGAGCGACGGGAGGTCCAGCACACGGACGTCGCCTGCGACGAACAGCGGCGTCCCCGGCACGTCGAACGTCGTCTGAAGTCCGAGCCAGGCGTCGAACCTCGCCGCCGTGGACTCTCCGCTCGATGCCCCCTCCATCGGCCCGAGAACGGCGAGCGTCGACGAGGTGACGGTGCCGCCGCCGAGCCCGACATACGTGCGGAGCACGATCGGGCCCACCGCCGCGTCGACCCCCAGCTCTCCCCCCATGTAGAGGTACGCGAAGGTCCCGGCGACCGCGCTGCTCGGCGCTCCGGACTCGTAGGTCACGCTCGCGGCGACGCTGACGTGATTGCCGAACGTCGTCCCGAGGCGGGCGCTCGCGCCGAGCCCGAGTCCGCCGGTCGCGAACCCGCCCATCGCCGTGAAGAAGCTTCGTGGGCTCGCCGCTCCCGGCGATTGCGCGGTCGAGACGACCGGCTCCGGGTCGCGGCCAGGCGAGACGATCGGCGTGAACATCGGGGCGACCGGTCGTGGCGCTGAATCATCGGCCGCCAGTGTGGAACGGGCGCAGAGCATGAGGATCGCAACCGCCGGCCATGCTCGGCGCAGATGTCCGACGAACGATGCGCGGGCTCGAGGCGTGGCGCGCAGCATGGCTGAAGAGGATGTAGCTCTCGCGCTTCGGCCTGTCGAAGACGACAGGTCCGCTGCGACCGCTACTTCGGGGGCTGCGGTCCGAACAGGCTCAGGTACTGCCCGTAGCCTTCCGCTTCGAGCTTCGACAGGGGGATGAACCGCAGCGCCGCCGAGTTGATGCAGTAGCGCATCCCCGTTGGGGCAGGGCCGTCGTCGAACACGTGGCCGAGGTGCGCATCCCCGGTGCTCGACCGCACCTCGTTGCGCGAGATCCCGAGCGTCGTGTCGGTCTTCTGGACGACGCGCGCCTTCTCGACGGGCCGGGTGAAGCTCGGCCAGCCCGTCCCCGACTCGAACTTGTCGACCGAGCTGAACAGCGGCTCGCCCGTGGTGATGTCGACGTACAGGCCGGGCTCGTGGTTGTTCCAGTACTCGTTGTGGAACGGCCGCTCCGTCCCTTCCTCCTGCGTCACCTCGTACTGCTCGCTCGTCAGGCGAGTCTTCAGCTCGCTCTTCGAGGGGCGCACGTAGGTGCGTCCGCTGGCCGAGGTGGAGGCCACCGTTCCGACGGCCGCGGCAGGCGCCGCGCTTTGACGCGCCGCTGGAGGCGCTGCCATCGCTTCGGCGCTCGCCGGGTTCGCGGGCCCGCCGGTGAGCGGCTCGGATCGACCGCACGCGGCCGCTCCGATCACGAAGGCCATCCCCGCTGCCACGGTCCAACCCAACTGCCCACGCTCCACCATGCTGGCCTCCGGTAGAGCCCACTCTACAGGCTCTGTCATCCATACGCGCTGACGGGCGCGCAGGTTTCGCCGCTTGACCCTCCGTGGCCGCAACCCCAGAACATGAGCGTGACGAGCGAGGCCGAGAAGTACGAGGCGTGGGCTGGCGAGCTCAAACAGCAGCTCGAGACCTACGAGAAGCTGCGGCGTCAGGTGCGCTACTTCCCGCTCTTCGCGCTGCTCACGTCGCCGCTCGGGTTCTTGCGGTCCCCGCAGGCGGCCTTCGTCATCTGCCTCGCCTGGATGTCGCTCTGGGCCACGACGCTCTACATCACGTACATGCGGACGTGGCAGTACCGGACCGAGCTCCGGAAGACGAACCAGGAGGTCCTCCGGCTGCACGAGCTCGAAGACGAGGGCGGGTAGGCGCGACGAGACGGACGAGGTACATTTCGCGAATGGAACCTGTCATCGACGTCGCGAAGCTCGGACCTCAAGCCCAGCGCATCCTTGACCCGAAGACCCCCGCGGGCATGCGGATGATGGCCGCGCGCGGGATCGCGCCGGGCCTGAAGCCGGTCGACACCCTCGCGATCCTCGCGGTGCTCGCGGAGTCCTCCGACGCCGCGCTCGCCGCGCTCGCTCAGGCGACGCTCGACAAGCTGCCGCCGCAGCTCCTGAACGGAGCGCTCACGCCGGACCTGCATCCGGGCGTGCTCGACGTCGTCGCGCCGAGGTACGCGACCGACGCCGCGATGATGGAGCGGATGCTCGGCCTGCCGCAGATGCCGCTCGAGACCATCGCGCGCGTCGCGATGAAGTCGTCGGAGGAGGTCTCGGAGCTCATCGCGACGAACGAAGACCGTCTGCTCAAGCACCCGCCGATCATCGAGCGGCTCTACATGAACAAGGCGACGCGGATGTCGACGAGCGATCGCATGATCGAGCTCGCCGTCCGCAACAACATCGAGCTGCACGGGATCCCTGCGTTCAAGGAGGCGGTCCAGGCGCTCTCCGAGGAGCTGATCCCGGTCGACCCGCCGGACGGCCCGACGCCGGAGGACATCGCGTTCAAGGAGGTCGCCGCGATCGCCGCCGAGCTCGGCGCCGATCCGGAGCTCGCCGCCGCGACCCACGAGACCGACGAGGAGACGGGGCTCGAGGTGCCGGTGGCGAAGATGAAGCCGCTCTACGCGCGCATCGGCGAGATGAAGACCGGCCAGAAGATCCGTCTGGCGCAGATGGGTGGAGGCCCGGAGCGCGCGCTCCTCGTGCGCGATCCGGATCGTCGCGTGTCGGTCGCGGCGATCAAGAACCCCAACGTGCAGGACAACGAGGTCGCGCGAGTCTCGGCCAGCCGCAACGTCTCGGAGGACGTGCTCCGCTGCATCGCTGGCGACAGCAAGTGGACGCGCAACCACCAGGTCAAGGTCAACCTGGTCTCGAACCCGCGCTGCCCGCTGCAGCTCTCGTCGGGCCTCATCCCCCACCTCCGCGAGCACGAGCTGAAGGCGATCGCTCGCAGCAAGAACGTTTCTGGAGCCATCTCCAGGGCCGCCAAGCAGCAGCTGGAGCGCAAGGGGATCAAGCTCTAGCAGCGTCGGTCGCCATCGAGCCTTCTGGGCTATGGTGCGCGCATGATCACGGGCGCTCACGAGTCGGTCGCTGGAGGACTTCACCTGTCGCTCGAACGCGCGAAGCACGACGGGTGCGCCGCGCTGCAGATCTTCACCAAGAACTCGAACCAGTGGCGCGAGCCCGAGCTGACGCCGGAGAAGATCACGGCGTTCAAGACGCTGCACGCGGCGACCGGGAACATCCCGGTGCTCGCGCACACGAGCTACCTCGTCAACCTGGGGACGGACGACGCGGCGCTGCTGACGCGCTCGAAGGACGCGCTCATCGCGGAGGTGAACCGGTCGTCGGCGCTCGGGATCGCGTTCGTCGTGCTGCATCCGGGGGCTCACAACGGGGTCGGTGAGCAGATCGGCATCGCGCGCGTCGTCGAGTGCCTGAGCGAGGTACTCGAGCGGACGAAGGGGGCGACCGCGCGCGTCCTCATCGAGAACACGGCGGGGCAAGGGACGTGCCTCGGCTGCAGCTTCGAGCAGATCGCGGGCATCTTCGAGGGGGTCGGCCAGAAGGAGACCGACGCGCGTATGGGGGTCTGCTTCGACACGCAGCACGCGTTCGCGTCGGGCTACGACATCTCGACCGACAAGGGATACGACGAGACCTTCAAGCAGTTCGACAAGATCGTCGGGCTCTCGCGGCTCAAGGCGTTCCACCTGAACGACTCGAAGAAGCCGCTGGCCTCGCGCGTCGACCGCCACGAGCACATCGGCGAAGGGAACCTCGGGCTCCACACGTTCTGGCGCCTGCTGAACGACCCGCGCTTCGCGACGACGCCCGGCGTGCTCGAGACCGAGCCGCGGGAGGGGGAGTTCCCTTACAGGGACGAGGTGAACCTGGTCCGCGACCTCGAGGGAGCGGCACGACCCAAGCCCGCGGCCCCCCCCGCGTTCAACCTCGCGCTGTCGCCTGCCGCGACCCCGACGAAGGAGAAGAAGCCGAAGAAGCGGTAGGCTGCCGTCCGGCTCAGGCGCGAGACGTTGGCACGCGTCGTGATATATGCGCCCATCGTGGCCTCTTCCTCCGCACCCCTGTCGACCCCCCTCTCGTCCGTGAGCCCCCCTCCGCAGACGCACTTCTTGCGCCGTCACGGCGTGAAGCTCGTGATGTCGGCGCTCATCGGCCTCGGGCTCGTGATGATGATGCAGAAGGCCGGAATGTCGATCATTCCGCCCAGGAGCAGCTTCGACCAGGTGAAGTGGTGGACGCTGCCTGCGTACGCCGTGACCCTCGTCGCGATGAACACGTTCCGGGCGACGCGCTGGCGCTATCTCCTGCGTGCCGTCGTCGACGTACCCGTGCCACGCCTGATCGTCGTGTCATGGGTCGGCTTCATGGCCATCCTCCTGATGCCCTTCCGGATCGGCGAGTTCGTCCGTCCGTACATGCTCAAGGACGGCGGCAAGGCGAACGGTCCTGACGGGAAGCCCCGCGACATTTCAGTCGTGATGGCGACCGGCAGCGTGGTCGCCGAGCGCGTCACCGACGGCCTCTACGTCAGCATCGTGCTCGCCATCGCCCTCCTCGCCGTCCCGACGCTGCATCCGCTCCCGATGAAGGTGGTCGGTCTGGACGTCCCCGTGCAGCGCGTGCGCGAGGCGGGCTTCGGCATGCTCGGCCTCTTCACGTTCGCGTTCACCGTCATCGGCGTCTACTACTTCGCCCGCGACTGGGCCCACCGGACCACGCTCGCCATCTGGGGGCTCGTGTCGCGCCCGCTGGGCGAGAAGCTCGCGGGCATGGCCGAGAAGGTCGCCGACGGCCTCCACGTCATCGGTCGGCCGCGCGACGCCATCCCGTTCCTCGCCGAGACGAGCGCGTACTGGTTCATCAACGTGCTCGGCATGTGGCTGCTCGCGTGGGGCTGCGGCATCGTCCACGCCGACGGCACCGGCATCACGTTCGGGGAGACCTGCGCGCTGATGGGGATGCTCACGGTCACGATCCTCGTGCCCGGACCCCCCGGTCTGCTCGGCGTCTTCCAGCTCGGGATCTACGCCGGCATGACGATGTACTTCCCCACGTCGGTCGTCACGGGGCCAGGCGCTGCGTACGTGTTCTTGCTCTACATGAGCCAGTGCGTGTGGACGGTGCTCGCCGGGTTCGGGTGCCTGCTGTTCCAGCGCGGGGCGCTCCGCACGCTGCAGAAGGCCGAGGGGGACGTCGAGAAGGAGTGACGGCGTCAGGCTTGCGCGGCCGCGGAGGCGATGGCGGGTCGAGGCGCAACGACGGGAGACTCGGACGCCGCAGCGTCGGTCGCGAACGCCTCGAGCTCCACCGGGTCGTGCGCGCTGAAGATGCGCACCTCGTCTCCGTGAGCCTTGACGAGGCTGCGCAGCCTCCGCTGGTTGTCTCTCCGCACGCGGTCGTCGACCGCGGCGAGGCGCTGGAAGAGGCCGAGGCCCGGCGTCGTCCGCGGGTTCACCGGGTCGACCTCACCGTGGAAAAAATAGGCGTCGCCCGCGTGGAGCAGCCAGCCGCGTGAGTCGCGCACGAGCACCGCGCAGTGCCCTCGCGAGTGACCCACGACCGGGATGAGCGCGATGTCGTCCCCCAGCACCCGGATCCGCTCGAAGCCCAGCCAGGAGTCGCCGTTCATCGAGTAGGGGACCCACTTCGGCCCGTGCGCGACCTGGGAGAGCCGGTAGCGCGACCGCTCCATGAGCGTCGCCCGCTCGGTGGCCGCTCGAAGCTCGGGCTCGAAGACATGCACGCTCGCGCCAGGGAAGTCCGAGAGGCCTCCGACGTGGTCGAGGTCGAGGTGCGTCGGCACGATGTGGCGGACGTCCGCCCGCTTGAAGCCCAGCCGCTCGACGTGGGCGAGCGCGGTCTGCTCGCGGAGCAGCTTCGGTCGCGTCGCCACGCCGAACCAGGCGCCGAGGCGCTTCCGGGGACTCTCGATGTCGTGCGTCCCGAGGCCGGTGTCGACCAGGACGAGACCGTCGTCGGTCTCCACGATGAGGCAGTGGCAGACCATCTTCCCGGCCGCAAACCAGCTGCCGGTCCCGTTGACGAGCCGTGCGCTGAACGGACACATCGTCCCGCAATCGACGTGGTGCACTCTCATGGCTCGGTACGATGATCCCCCACCCGGCAGAGTTGCGGCGTTTTCCGGCGCGCTAGCCCGAGTCCCGCCGCACATGACAGAAAACTTGGCCCGATGGATCGCACTTCGATAAGCCGCAACGGATGGACTCCTCGCGCGCGTTCAGCTCCCGGTCCTTCTTCCGTTTCGCGGCTGGCGCCTGGGGCCACACCGTCGCGAGCGCAGCTCTGTCGACCGCGCTGGCGTGCGGCGTCGCTGCGGCCATCGTCTTCACGGGCCAGCCTGCGCAGGCCGAGGTGTCCTACGAGTCGACCTACGGCTTCGACCGCACCTGGAACGCGGCGCTGCGGATGGTGCGCGTCGACCTCGGCTGCAAGATCACCGAGAAGGACGACCAGTCCGGCTACCTGATGTTCGAGTACAAATCGACCGACGGCGGCAAGAGAGTCTCGCCAGGGTCGATCGAGTTCATCAAGTCGAAGGACCAGGAGAGCGGCGTCCGCATCGTGATCCAGCTCCCGCAGATGCCGCGCTACCACGAGCAAGTGATGCTCGACACGCTCGTGCGCAAGATGCGCACGGAGTACGGCGACCCGCCGCAGCCGAGGCCCAAGCAGCCTCCGCCTGCGCCCCCCGCGACACCGGCGCCGCCTTCGGACGCCGGAGCTCCCGACGCCGCAGCGCCGTTCTGACTATTCCGGCACCGGCACCAGCTGCACGTCGAGGTCGACCTTCTCTAGGTCCGACTTGGCCTCGACCAGGCGGTCCCACGGGAAGAATCCAGGAGCCACGACCGTGACCTGATGCGTCCCCTGACGCAGCGCCACGCCACGTGCCGCGACCACGGCGAGCGGGCCGACGCGCTCTTCGTCGACGGTGACGACCGCATCGGCCGGGGTGCCGTGCAGACGCAGCGACGTGGTCGGTCGCGCGGAGTGAGGGAACCCGAACGTGCAGGCGCTCACGAGGAGCGCGAGGAGCGGGACGAGTCTCATTCCCACTCGATCGTCGCAGGCGGCTTCGACGAGATGTCGTAGACCACGCGGTTGATGCCGCGCACCTCGTTGATGATGCGGGTCGAGATGCGCGCGAGCACCTCGTACGGGATCTTCGCCCAGTCGGCCGTCATGCCGTCGACGGAGTCCACCGCGCGCAGGGCGCAGACCTCGTCGTAGGTGCGCTCGTCCCCCATCACGCCGACCGTGCGGACCGGCAGGAGGACGCAGAACGACTGCCAGATCTTCTCGTAGAGACCCGCCGCGCGGATCTCCTCGGTCACGATCGCGTCCGCCGCTCTCAGCACGACGAGGCGTGCCTCGGTCACCTCGCCGAGGCAGCGAATCGCGAGGCCCGGTCCGGGGAACGGCTGTCGCCACAGGATCGCTCGCGGCATGCCCATCGCGAGCCCGGCGGCGCGAACCTCGTCCTTGAAGAGCTCACGCAGCGGCTCGACCAGCGCGAGCTTCATGTTCTCGGGGAGCCCTCCCACGTTGTGGTGGCTCTTGATGACCGCGCTCGGACCCTTGTGCGACACGCTCTCGATCACGTCGGGGTAGAGCGTCCCTTGCACCAGGTGATCGGCGCCCTTCACTTTGGCCGCCTCCTCCTCGAACACCTCGATGAAGACGCGACCGATGGCCTTCCTCTTCAGCTCCGGGTCCGTGATGCCGCGCAGCGCCTCCATGAAGCGCGCGCGCGCGTCGACCGCGATGAGGTTCAGCTTGAACGCCTTGCCGAAGGTCGCGACGACCTCCTCGGCCTCGCCCGTCCGCACGAGGCCGTTGTCGACGAAGATGCAGGTGAGGCGGTCGCCGATCGCGCGGTGGCAGAGCATCGCGGCGACCGACGAGTCGACCCCGCCAGACAGGCCGCAGATGGCGTGGCCTTCGGGGCCGACCTGTCGCGCGACCTTCGCGATGGCCTCCTCGACGAACGACCCGGGGGTCCACGACGCGGACAGGCCCGCGACGTCGAAGAGGAACGCCGCGAGCACGTCGCCGCCGCGCGGGGTGTGGACGACCTCGGGGTGGAACTGGATGCCGTAGATGCGGCGCTCGTGGTTGCCGACGGCCGCGAACGGCGTGTTGTCGGAGACGCCGAGCGTCTCGAAGCCTGCGGGGAGGGTGGCGATGCTGTCGCCGTGAGACATCCAGACGTCGAGCGAGTCGCCGTGGGCGAAGCGCGCGAAGACGCCGAGGCTCTTCTCTACCCTGACCTTCGCCGCGCCGTACTCGCGCGCGTCGGACCGGAGCACCTTGCCGCCGAGTACATGCGCGAGGAGCTGCAGGCCGTAGCAGATGCCGAGCACCGGGACGCCCAGCTCCAGGATGCGCGGGTCGATCGTCGGCGCGCCCGGGTCGTAGACGCTCGAGGGGCCGCCCGAGAGGATGATGGCGCTGGGGCGGAGCGCCGCGAGGGTCTCGAATTTCGCGGTGCAGGGGTGAATCTCGCTGTAGACGCGCGCCTCGCGGACCCGCCTCGCGATGAGCTGGGTGTACTGCGAGCCGAAGTCGATGATGAGCACGAGCTCGCGCGCGCGGTCTTCCATGGCCCGACGCGTAGCATGCACGGCGCGACGCGTGTAGACCGAGGTCATGAACCCGTTCGTCTCTGTCGCCATCGTCCGCATCGGCCCCGTCGAGGCCCCGCTCCCGCGCTACCAGACCCCCGGGTCGGCAGGGATGGACCTCCACGCGGCCACCAGCGAGGACATCATCCTCGCGCCGCTCGGCCGGTATCTCTTCCCGACCGGCCTCTGCATGGCCATCCCCGAGGGGTTCGAGGGGCAGGTGCGGCCGCGGTCGGGCCTCGCCGCGGCGTCGGGCGTCACCGTCGTGAACAGCCCGGGGACCATCGACAGCGACTACCGAGGCGAGATCCGCGTGGCGCTCGTCAACATCAGCCAGGAGCCGGTCACCATCGCGCCGCTCCAGCGCATCGCGCAGCTGGTCTTCGCCCCCGTGACGCGCGCGGAGCTCGTCATCGTGACGGAGCTACCGGGCACGGAGCGGGGTGCGGGTGGCCACGGGTCGACGGGGACGTAGGTAAACGCGGTCAAACTGGACAAGCTGTCCGTTCGAATCGACCTGGAGTCGAACGCAATCGACTCGGAGTCGAAGGAAATGGACAGGTTGTCCGTTCGAATCGACCTGGAGTCGACTGGACTCGAGTCGGAGTCGAATGAGACGGACAGGCTGTCGATTCGAATCGACCCGGAGTCGAACGGACTCGACTCGGAGTCGACCGGAGCGGACAAGCTGTCGACTCCGGGGGAGTCGGGCTCGATCCGGCTCGGCTCGAGGTCTGTCTACGCCTCGCCGCGCTTGATGGCGTACGCGCGGATCTTCTTGTGAAGGTTCGTCCGCTCGACTCCGAGCACGATCGCGGTGCGGGAGATGTTCCAGCCGGTCATCTTGAGTGTGTCGACGATGTACTGACGCTCCGATTGCTCGCGGAAGTCACGCAAGGTCAGGTGGCCAGCCGGGGGTGCGGCGCGCGGGGTGCTGTCGGAGTGGCTGCTCACAGCGTCGTCGTCGGCCGCGTCCGGCGGCGAGCCGTGGTCGGCCGCGGAGTCCTCCTCGCCGAACGGGCTCTCGTGCGGGTCCTCGGGGAGGTCCGCGATGGTGACGCGGTCGGACGAGAGGATGGCCGCGCGCTCGACGACGTTCTTCAGCTCGCGCACGTTGCCGGGCCACTTGCGCGCGACCAGCGCCCGGATGACCTCGTCGTCCATCGGCTTCGGCTTGATGCCGTTCTCGCGCGAGAACGCGACCATGAACGCCTGGGCGAGCACGGGGATGTCCTCGACGCGCTCGCGAAGGGCAGGGCTGCGGAGCGGGAAGACGTTGAGGCGGAAGAACAGATCTTCGCGGAACGTCTCGCGCTCGACGGCCTTCGCGAGGTCCTTGTTCGTGGCGGCGAGGACGCGGACGTCGACGTGGATGACGTGCTCGCTGCCGACGCGCGAGATCTCGCCGGACTGCAGGGCGCGCAGCACCTTCGCCTGCGCGACGAGATCCATGTCGCCGATCTCGTCGAGGAACAGCGTCCCGCCGTGCGCCTGCTCGAAGAAGCCGCGCTTGCGTGCCTGCGCGCCCGTGAAGGCGCCGCGCTCGTGGCCGAACAGCTCGCTCTCGATGAGGTCGCGCGGGATGGCGGCGCAGTTGACCTTCACGAAGGGGCCGTCGGTGCGCGGCGAGAGTCGGTGGATGGCGCGCGAGATGAGCTCCTTGCCCGTCCCGCTCTCGCCCGTGATGAGCACCCCGGCCTTGGTCGGCGCGACCTTCTCGATCTCGTGAAAGACCTTCCGGATGGCGGGCGCGCGCCCGATCATCTCGTACTTCTCGAGCTGCTCTTTCGAGACCTCGGCGAGGACGCGGCGCGTCTTCTCGGCCTGGAGGACGTTCGCGACGCTGACGAGCACGCGCTCGCGGTTGAGGGGCTTCTCGAAGAAGTCGCTGGCGCCGAGCTTGATCGCCTGGACGGCGTCGCTGACGCTCGCGTGGCCGCTGATGACGATGATGGGCGTGTCCTTCAGGACGTCGTCCCTGCGGAGCCGCTCGATGGCCTCGAGGCCGCTCATCTGAGGCAGCTTCACGTCGAAGATCGCGAGATCGACCGGCGTCTCGGGGCTGGCGAGGATGGCGAGCGCCTGCTCCGCGGTCTCGGCGCCGAGGAACTGGTAGCCCTCGCCTTCGAGCACGAGCTGCAGGGTGCGGCGGATGTTCTTCTCGTCGTCGACGACGAGCACGGTCTTGGCGGCCGGAGCCCCGGGCGGCGCGGCGTTGCCGGAGCTAACCATGAGCGCTCAGACCCCTCTCTGCTTCATGAACGTCAGGTAGTTCTGCGCCTGCTCGGTCCGCGAGCTCCGCGGGAAGTGCTGGAGGATCGCCGCGAACGAGTCGCGCGCCTCGTTCCACTTGTGCATCTTCAGGTAGGTCTCGCCGAGCAGGATGAGCGCCTCGGGCTCGAGCCCGGCGTCGTCCGACACGTTGCCGCCGACGACCTGACGGCTCGAGAAGTTGTGGATCGCGTACTCGACGCGCGCGATGGTCGCGGCGTAGTTGCTCTTCCCCAGGTAGAAGCGCGCGACATACAGCTCGTGGCGAATGAGGCGAGCGGTCACGTCGGTGAGGAGCTTCCTCATCCGCTCGGTCTCTTTGCTCGCCGGGTAGTCGTGAATGAAGCTCCGGAGCTCGCGGTACGCGTCGAGCACGGACGCCTGGTCGCGCTCCTCGGTCGCGGCGAGGAAGAGCGAGTCGCCGATCTCGTGGTACTCGGCGTCGGCGATGCGCGAGCGCGCGTAGGCGGTCTCCTCGCCGATGTTCTGCCCCTGGTGGTCGTGGACGAACGCGCGGTACTCGCGGATGGCCTCGGCGAACTTCTCCTGCTCGAAGTCGGCGTCGGCGATGCGCAGCTCGGCCAGGAGCACGTACTTGCGCGCGGAGCTGTACTTCCGCTTGAACTCGCGGAAGAGGGTCTGGGCCTCGATCCAGTTGTGCGAGTTGAACTCGCTCATGGCCTCGTCGAAGGCGCGCTTGGCGTTCGACGTGTAGTTGAGCGCCGTGTGCGCGGGCACCTCGTCGCACCCGGTGGTCGAGACGGCCATCGCGAGCGATGCGACGAGCGCGAGAGCTCTTGCGGCACGAGGCAGACGCAGGCGAAGCATGACGGGCGCACCCTATTAGAACTGACGGATGTTTGCACCGTGGTTGCAGTCGCCGCCAATTACGCACGCGTTATGCAGGAGATTTGTAGACGGATCCTCGTTCCGTCCTACACTTACGAGTCATGCGCCTTCGTCGCCATCTTGCTGCCTTGCCCTTCTCCCTGTTCGTCGTCGCGGTCGCCTGCGGCGGCACCCCTCCGAGCGGCTTCGGTCTCGGCGACGGCGGCACGAGCGGCAGCGGCACAGGGACCGGGATCAACACTCTCCACACGGGCACGCTCGGGTCGACCGGCAACACGCTGATCAACACGTCGACCACGGGGACGAACCCGGACGCGACTGTGTTCGTCGGCGACCCGACCACCTGCGCCGAGGCGGCGATGTCGAAGTCGTACGTCGGCTGCGACTACTGGCCGACGGTGACGGCGAACCTCGTGGCGTCGATCTTCGACTTCACGGCGGTCGTCGCGAACACGCAGACGGTGGCCGCGACGGTGATGGTGACCGGCCCCGCGGGCTTCACTGCGATGGCGACGGTGCCCGCGAACGGGCTCACCAAGATCTACCTGCCGTGGGTCAACGGGCTGAAGGGGCCGTCCGTGAGCAACGACGTCACGGCCGACACGACGATGACCAACTCGGTCGGCGTCGTCGGCGGCGCGTACCACCTGGTCAGCTCGGTCCCCGTGACCGTCTACCAGTTCAATGCGCTCGAATACAAAGGCGTGGGCGGCGCTCCGGGGAAGGACTGGAGCCAGTGCCCGAACCTCGGCGGCACGGGCTGCTTCTCGTACAGCAACGACGCTTCGGTGCTCATCCCGACGACCGCGATGACCGGCAACTACCGCGTCACCGGAGAGCACGGCTCGACGCAGCTCATGAGCGGCGGCCTCATCGCGATCACCGCGACGACGGCGAGCACCACGGTCACGGTCACCCTGTCGCCCACGTCGATCGTCGTCGCGAGCGCGGCGGGCTCGACTCCCGCGATCGCGCAGACGGGCGCCAACAAGACGCTGACGTTCACGATGAACGCGGGCGACGTCGTCGAGCTGATGGGCGAGGCGAACGATCAGGTCGACCTGAGCGGCTCGCTCGTGCAGGCGAACCAGCCGATCCAGGTCATCGCCGGCCGTCAGTGCGCCAACCAGCCGGACCCGATCGCGGCGTGCGACCACCTCGAGTCGAGCGTGCTGCCTGCGGAGACGCTCGGGAAGGACTACGTCGTCACCGTGCCGACCAGCCCGGGGGCGACCGTCATCGGCCACAAGATCCGGTTCTTCGGCAACGTCAACGGCACGACGCTCACGTACTCGCCGTCGCAGCCGACCGGTTGCCCGTCGACCATCAACGCGGGCGAGGTCGTCGAGTGCCTGAGCAACCCGAACTGCGCGACGGGGATCGACAACTCGGACACGCCCAACCAGGGCAATCCGGTCAGCGTGGCGTGCACACCGACGAGCTTCGAGGTCACCGGCTCGCACGAGTTCGCCGTCAGCTCCTTCATGCTGGGCGGGTCGGCCGCCGACCCCAACGGCGCGATGAACGACGCGTCGGAAGGGGACCCGTCGATGAGCCCGATGGTCGCGACCGAGCAGTACCGCCAGCGCTACATCTTCCTCGCGCCGACCGACTACGACGAGAGCTACGCCGACGTGGTCGTGAAGAACGGCGCGACCTTGAACCTCGACGGCGCCGCCGTCAGCGCCGCGCCGACGATGCTGAACGCCACGTGGTCGATCGTCCGCATCACCCTCGCCGGTGGCCAGGACGGGGCGCACCTCCTCACGGGCTCGGAGCCGTTCGGCGTGCAGGTCATCGGGTACGGCGCGTACACCAGCTACCAGTACCCCGCGGGCCTCGACCTCACCCAGATCGCCCCTCCGCCTCCGCCGCCGCCGTCGTCGAAGTAGCGGCCATTCATCGAGTCAGCAGGCAGCGGGCAAACGGAGGTATCCTCTCGACGTGGTGATGGACACGGGAGGCATCGGCGACGGAGGCGGCGGCGAGGGAGCGGGCGAGGAGCCCGATCCGCTGCTCGGGCGCAACGTCGGGCGCAAGTTCGTGCTCGAGAAGCAGCTCGGCGCGGGAGCGATGGGCGCCGTCTATCGGGCGCGCCAGACGGCGCTCGAGAAGGTCGTCGCGATCAAGGTGATGCACGGCGAGCTCGCCCGCGACCCGATGTTCGCCGCGCGATTTCACCGTGAAGCAAAGGCGGCGTCGCGCCTCGACCACCCGAACTCGATCCGCATCCTCGACTACGGGCAGGACGACGACGGCCTGCTCTACATCGCGATGGAGTACCTGGACGGCCGCGACCTCTCGCACCTGATCGTGCAGGACTGGCCGCTCTCGAACGCGCGGATCGTCGACCTCTTGTCGCAGGCGCTCGGCGCGATCGCGGTCGCGCACGACATGGGGATCACGCACCGCGACCTGAAGCCCGAGAACATCATGGTGCTCGAGCGACGGACGGACGACGGCGCGCTCATCGACGTCGTGAAGGTGTGTGACTTCGGCATCGCGAAGGTGGCGGAGCCAGGCGACGAGGCGAAGACGGCGACCCAGGCGGCATCGAGCGCGCCTGGCCGCGGGAAGCTCACGACGGCAGGCCTCGTCATCGGGACCCCCGCCTACATGTCGCCGGAGCAAGGGCGCGGCGAGCCCATCGACGGTCGGAGCGACCTCTACTCGATGGGGGTCATCCTCTATCAGCTGCTCACGGGACAGCTGCCGTTCGACGCTCCCTCGGCCATCGGGCTCGTCGTGAAGCATCAGACCGAGATCCCGCTGCCGCCATCGTCGATCCGCAGCGGAATCGATCCGCATCTGGAGGCGGTGTGCCTGAAGGCGCTCCTGAAGCCGCGCGGCGACCGGTACCAGACGGCGCGCGAGCTACGCTCCGCCATCCGCGTCGGCCTCGAGGGGTCGGCTGGCCCGATGTCGCGCGACCTGGGCGGAGTCGTGCCGCCAATCCCGGTGTCCGCACCAAGGCTCTCCGAGCCCGAGATCGCTGTCGCCAAGACGGAGCTCCAGATGGTCGCCGCGCCGACCGCCCCGGCGGCTGTCCTCGACGCCCGCGTCGAGCGTGCGGGCGAGGTCGAGGCGGCGCCGCGCAAGGGGCTGAAGGACAGGGGGCTCGTGGTGGTCGGCGTCGCGCTGGTTGCGGTCGCGGGCTTCGTCGGCTGGCGTCAGGCGAGCCCCGTGAAGGTCGCGGCTCACGACATCGCGAGCACCGGTTCCGTCGAGAGCGTCCCCGCCGTCGCCGCGGCGCCGGTCGTCTCCGCGAAGGCCGCGTCGCCCGTCGCCGTCGTGGCTGCCCAGCCCTCCATCGCGAGCGCGACTCCGCCCGTGGAGCCGCCCCCCCAGCATGCGCAGGCCAGTGCCGGCGGACACGTCGCGGCACCCACGTACACGCCGAAGACCGCACCACCCCCCGAGCCCGAGAAGCCTGCGGCAACCGTGCCGCCGCCGCCGCCCCCCGTGGAGGCCCCCGTGCCTCCGGTCGCGACGGTCGTCGCACCGCCACCGCCAACGCCCGCAACGCCGCCGCCCGCGCCGTTCGACCCGAGCGCGGCATCGGTCACGATCGGGGGGCCACGAAACCTGGATCACACGACGGGGACCGACGTGAACGCGGCGCTCGCGCACATGAGCGCGGCGATCTCCGCGTGCTACATCAGCGGGCTGCGATCGCTAGGAGCGCCGGTCGAGGGGAGCGGGAAGTTGCACATCGAGACGGACGACGACGGGAACATCACCAGAGCGAGCGTGACGGGCGCCGTTCGCGGCGGCATCGGCGCGTGCATCGAGGGGGTCGCGACGAGGGCGAACCGCCTCCGAGGGGTCGACACGGGAGCGGCGAGCGCCGACGTCCCGCTGGAGTTCAAGGCGCGATGACGGACACGCTGAAGCGGGCTTTCGGCGTCTTCCTCGCCGTCGGCGCCGTCTGGAGCTGCGCATCCTGGGTGCACGAAGGCCTCGACCCGGCCGCGATGCCGCCGGAGGTCCGGCCTGACTACGCGCTCTTCGCCGACCGGTGCTCGAAGTGCCACTCGCTCGCGCGCCCGCTGACCAGCGGCATCGACGAGGACGCCTACTGGGTCGATTACGTCGCGCGAATGCGCCGTCAGCCCGCGAGCGGAATCAGCGCGGACGACACGGTCGGCATCCTGCGCTTTCTCCACTACTTCTCGATCGAGGAGAAGCGGAAGAGCGGGAAGCTGCAGGCCGTCGAGCTCCTCGGCATTCCGGCAGTCCTGCAGCCGGCGCCGTCGGTAGCCCCGTCGCCGCTGCCCGTGCCGTTCGTCGTGCCGCCTCCACCCTCGCCACCGCCTGCGGCACCTGCCCCCGTCGCCCCACCCGCGCCCCCCGGAGCGGCGAAGCCCTGATGCGCAGCCACTTCCTCGTCATCGTCGCGCTCATCGCCGCGGTCTTTGCGATGGTCTCACCGGCACGCGCGGTCGAGCACACGTTCTCGGGCTCCGCGCAGATCGACTATCTCGCCGTTCCGACGGCGCCGTCCGCCGACGCGAACGGCGGCACGAACGACACGTTCGACGGCTTCACGTTCGAGGCCGCAGCGAAGGTCGCGGTCGACATCACCAAGCACCTCTCGGCGAACGTGAAGCTCTGCTACGGCTGCCACGGCTTCGAGCTGGACATGGCGTATTTCGATCTGCGCCTGTTCGACGAGCTCAACTTCCGAGTCGGTCGCTTCAGCCCCTCGTTCGGCAGCTTCAACCTGCGGCATGATCCTGCCAACCAGAAGCTTTCGGACAAGCCGCTCCCGTACGACATGGGACGGATGCTGCGCAGGACGGAGTGGAACGGGGGCGTGCTGCCGAGCCCGTTCCCCGACAACGGCGCCGAGGTCAACGGCACGCACTGGTTCGGATCGTCGGCGCAGCTCGATTATGCGGGCTACGTCATCGCCGGCTTCCGGAACACCGATCCGAACGCGCTCGACATCAACTTTGCGCTCTCGCACCAGTTCCCCGGCTCGTATTACGTCGACAACAACGCCCGCCCCGCAGGCGGTGCGCGCGTCGCGCTCACGCTGAAGCCGAGCGGGTCGTCCGACCTCACGCTCGGCACCAGCGGCATGGGCGGGACATACAACAACGACAACTCGCTCTCGTACATCATCCTCGGCGGCGACGCGTCTCTGCGAATCCACCACACGAACCTCCGGGCGGAGTACCTCGTTCGCCGCACGGAGTTCAGCGTAGAGAACCCTGCCCTGCTGAAGTACGCCGTCGCGCCCGACCAGGGAAACTACTTCCTCAAGCACGGCGCCTATCTCGAGCTCGAGCAACCCGTGATCCACGACCTCGACGCGGTGGCGCGCGTCGACGGGCTGGTCCGCGTGGGCAACGTCGCCGCCGCCAGCGACCTGACCAACCGCGCGTGGATGGTCCGCGAGACGCTGGGGCTCGCGTACAGCATCGAGCGGAACCTGCGACTGAAGGGGTCCGTCGAATACTATCAGTTCAGCCAGGGAGGCTCGACGACGCTGGGTTCGTCGGGCAACCTCGAGGACGTCGCCGTGCACCTCGGTGTGACCGGGACGTTCTGATGCGCGCGTCGGTGGCGCTGGTTGCGGCCGCAGCGGCGCTGGTCGCCTTCGGTCTCTGCGGTTGCTCGGCGCTCTCGCCCGAGGTCGGGCGAGAGAACCTACCGCTCTGTTCGCCGGATGCAGACGCACCGACGCCCGTCGACGCCGCGTGCCGGGTCATCGACGCGGGACTCGACTGAGATCCGCTCTCGCGCAGCACGATGCATCTGGCGTGGCGGAGCCCGCTCGCGCGAGCTCGCGCAGGTCAGCCGAGGCTCTGGGCGTCCTCGATGGCCTCGCTGCGACGGGGACGCAGGTTGACCTTGAGCATCTGCTTGCGGACACGGACTGCGTCCGGAGTGACCTCGACGAGCTCGTCGGCGTCGATCCACTCCATCGCGGTCTCGATCGTGAGGATGCGCGGCGGCGCGAGCATGACGTTCTCGTCCTTGCCGTGATTACGCACGTTGGAGAGCTTCTTCTCGCGAATCGGGTTCACGTCCGTGTCGTTCGGTCGGTTGTGCTCCCCGATGATCATCCCCTCGTAGACGTCCGCCCCAGGCGAGAGGAAGAACGAGCCTCGCGCCTGCAGGTGGTGAAGCGCATACGGGGTGGCGACGCCGGCGCGATCCGAAACGATCGCTCCCGACTGCCGCTTCATCATCGTGCCGCCCCATGGCTCCCAGCCTTCGAACAGGGCGTTCAGGAGGCCGGTGCCGCGCGTCGACGTGAGGAACTCTCCGCGGAACCCGATGAGGCCACGGCTCGGCACTCGGTACTCGAGGCGGGCGCGGCCATAGCCGGGGTTGCTCATCTTGGTCATCCGACCGCGACGCGCTCCGAGGCGCTCGGTGACGACGCCGATGAACGCTTCCGGCACGTCGATCACGACCAGCTCGATGGGCTCGGACTCGACCCCGTCGACCACCCGAGTGACGACCTCGGGGTTGCCGAGCTGCATCTCGTACCCCTCCCGACGCATCGTCTCGACGAGGATGGCGAGCTGGAGCTCGCCGCGGCCAAGCAGCGTGAACGTATCGGGCGTGTCGGTCTCTTCGAGACGGATCGCGAGGTTCTTCCGCGTCTCGCGGACGAGGCGCTCGCGCACCTGCCGGCTCGTGAGGAACTTCGACGCCTTGCACTTGCCGGCGAACGGCGACGTGTTGACGCCGATCTTCATCTTGATGGTCGGCTGCTCGACGATGATGCGCTCGAGCGCGCGGCCTTCCCAGCCGGGGTTGAGATCGACGATCGTGTCACCGACGTAGATGTCCTCGATGCCGGCGATGGAGACGATCTCGCCTGCCGTAGCTTCCGCCGCGGGGACGCGCTTCAGCCCTTCCACGGTCGAGAGCACCTTGATGCTCCCCTTGAGGGAGGCTCCGTCCTTGATGATGCCGACGGCCTGGTTCGCCTTGACCGTGCCCGCCACGACCCGCCCGATCGCTAGGCGGCCGGTGTAGTCGTCGTGATCGAGGTTGTTGACGATGATCTGCAGCGGAGCGGTCGCGTCGCCCGTGGCCGACGGGATGTGCTTCACGATCAGGTCGAAGAGCGGCTCGAGCGTCTTGCTCGGGTCCTCCAGGCTGGTCTTCGCGATGCCCATCTTGCCGATGGCGTAGATGACCGGAAAGTCGGTCTGCGCTTCGCTCGCCTCGAGGTCGCAGAAGAGATCGAAGACCTCGTTCAGCACCTCGGTCGGGCGCGCGTCGGAGCGGTCGATCTTGTTGATGACGACGATGACCGGGTAGCCGAGCTCCAGGCACTTGCGGAGGACGAACCGGGTCTGCGGGAGAGGTCCCTCCGCCGCGTCGACGAGGAGCAGCGCGCCGTCCGCCATGAGCAACGTGCGCTCGACCTCGCCACCGAAATCGGCGTGGCCAGGGGTGTCGACGACGTTGATCTTCGTACCCTTCCAGCGGACGCTCGTGTTCTTCGCGAGGATCGTGATCCCGCGCTCGCGCTCGAGATCATTCGAGTCCATCACGCGGTCGGCGACGACCTCGTTCTCGCGAAAGGTCCCCGCCTGCCGCAGCATGTGGTCGACCAGCGTGGTCTTCCCGTGGTCGACGTGCGCCACGATGGCGATGTTGCGAAGCGATTCGATGGGCATTCGGAGGTACCGGGAGGGGGCGCGCCTAATTAGCGGCTAAAGGCGGGGATCGCAAGCTGCGCGACGGAGCTGGACACCAGTCGCCCTCCGAAAGCGCGCGGTTTATCGGCCTCGCATCCCTTCGCGGTGTGCAGTCTTGCGCCGTCTCTGGAGCGGGAAGGTGTCGTCGATGTGTCTCCTTTGGGACCAGCTACCCAGCATGCCGTGGTCGCGTGCGCCACGCCTCGCCATGCACGACGAGCGTCCGCGCGAGGTCGTCGGCCAGCTCGCCGCAGTGCGTTCGCGTGAGCGCGACATACGTCGCCGCAGGCAGCTCACGGAGCGGCTTCGAGACCAACCCGCGCGGTACACGGCAGCAGCCGTTGACGACAGTGAGACCGAAGCCGAGGGCGACGAGCTGCAGCGCCAGCTCCCACCCCTGCGCGATCGCGCCGATCTCGACGCGCGCTCCCGACGTGCGGAGCGCGCCTTCGAGGACTGCACGATGCGGTCGTCCTTCGGGCGGGACGACCACGCGCTCTCCGTCGAGGTCGGCGATCGACACTCGACGGCGTCGCATCAGCGGGTGATCGCGCGGCGCGACGAGGACTTGCGGGACCGTCGTGAGCGAGCGCACATCGAGCGTCTCCGGTGGCGTGCCGCACACCGCTACCCCAACGTGCGCGAGCCCCGACCGAACAGCATCCGCCGCTCCGCCTGCATCGAGCGTGAGGAGATCGACGCGCACGTTGTGTCGCCGCTTGAACGCGCGGAGACCTTCCGCGATGACATACAGGAGCGCTCCCGACCCGGCAGCGAGGACGACCCTCCTCGGCTCCGTGCCGCCATGAAGCTCGCGGGACAGCGCTTCGGCACGCCGCTCCAGATCGCGGGCGAACGCCACGACTTGCACGCCTTCGGCCGTCAGCACCAGGCCACGGCCAGACCTTCGATAGAGCGTGACGCCGAGCTCCTCCGACAGTCTCCGGATCTGCGCGTGGACCGCCGGCTGCGACAAGTGAAGCCGGCGCGCGGCGCGCGAGAGATTCGTATCCTCCGCGAATGCTGCGAACGCGCGGAGCCAGCTCGTCTCGATCATCACGGCGCAGGATAGTGCATCACCAACCGCGAGTTCCGCATGACGCCGTCCGATCGCAAGATGTCCTTCATGCTTTCCGGACGCGCAGCACCCACGAGGTCGTCATCCACGCCCCTCACCCAACCCCGCCTTGGCGTCGACATCGGACGCGTCATCATCGACGGGGACGGCCCCGACTCGGCGTTCCTCGGCGTTCCCGACGCGGTCGCCATGCACGCGCGCGCGGTCGCGGGCTCGTTCGACGCGCTCGCTCGGCTGCGCGAGCGGTTCGAAGGGCGCGTGTGGTTGATCTCGAAGTGCGGCAAGGGGGTCGAGGCCCGGACGCGCGCCTGGCTCGCGCATCACGAGTTCTGGGCAAGGACCGGCATTGACGCGGGTCAGGTCACCTTCTGTCGTAGCAGGGGAGACAAGGGCCCGATCTGCGAGCGCCTCGGCATCACCTGCTTCGTCGATGACCGGACCGATATCATCGAATCGATGGCCGGCATCGTTCGCACCCGGCTCCTTTTCGGTGCGACGGTCACGGCGCTCAGCGGAGTCGTCGCCGTGCCGACCTGGGCGGCCGCGGAGGTGGCGATCCTCGAGTCGCTGACGGCCCTTCGCGACGGCGGCGGCTAGTCGACGTACTGCGGAGGCACGTGTCTCGTGAGCCAGACTCCGTTGTCGGAAAGGTGAAACACGTGCCCATCCGCGTGCATGGCGCCCGCGCGGACGACGAGGATCACCGCAGGTCCGCGACGTCGTGCCGCGACCCGCGCCGCGGTCTCCGTGTCGATCGACAGGTGCACATGCGTTCGCGCTCCGCGGAGGATACCCGCGCTGCGAATGCCTTCGAGCACGGCATCGACGGTGCCGTGATAGAGGCGCGTCGGTGGCTCTCGAGGCGACAGTCCGAGGTCGATGTCGACGGAGTGCCCCTGGTTCGCGCGAATGCTCGCATTGTCAGACGAGAGCGCGAACCGTTGCTTGTCGCTCGAGCTGACGACCTCCTCGAGCATCGCACGCGTCACGGCCAGCTCTGGGTGGCGCTGCGTCAGCCCCGCGAGCACGCTCCCGACGCTCGCCCAGCCCGCGTCATCCAGCTCCAGCCCCAGCGCGCTCGGATCGTGTCGGAGCGCGAGGCTCAGGAGCTTGCTGAGCTTCAGGAAGCGCGGCGTCGTCATCGCAGAGCAGGCGCCCGCGCCATGCCGCCCGCAGCGTCAGCGCCCCAGCTCGAGGCGCGCTCGCGCCTCTGCGTAGCTGTCGCCCACGCTGAAGATGAGCAGGTCCTTCGCCTCGTGCGTGCGACCGATCCACGCGGCGCGTGTCGCCGTGTCGGTCGGGGCGCCGTCCTTGTTGCCGAGGCTCCACGCAACGGCCTCGAGCGCTGCGTTGGGGTCGCCGACTCCGAGGAGCGCGGCACGGTTCGCCCACGCCGTCGCCAGTCCGCCCAGCGTCGAGGCGCGCGTTCCGAGCTGCGACGCGACCTCCATCGCGAGCGAGACGACCTCTTCGGAGATCGCCGGAGGAGAGCTGAGCGCAATCTTCTTCACGGCCGTTGCGAGCGCTGTCGGGTTCACTCCCTGCGGCGTCCACGCCGGCGCGAGCGCCTGGAGCCACGCCGGGATCAGCGCGGCGAGGTCGGTCGACGTCGTGCGGACGAGCGCCGACGCGCGCGCGGAGATGAGCTTCATCGCGCGCATGACGAGGAACGCGACCGCGCGCTCGTTCGTGGAGCTGAGCAGCGCCTCGCCAATGACGAGGGAAGGGGGGTCGGACGTCGCAGGGAGGCAGGTGCGCCCGATCGTCTTGGAGATGTAGATCTTCGGAGGCGCGAGCCCCAGACCCGACGCGAAGGATCCAGCGAGCTCGTGGACGATGCGCGCCTCCGGCCCGGCCGGCTGGGCGCCCAGGGCGCGCAGATCGATCGGCGACGCGACGTCGAGCATCGAGCCAGCGCGGGCGAGGAGCGCGCGCAGGCCCGACGAGAGGACGTCGGGGGCGATCACGTCATCGATTCGTGTATCGAGCGCCGGTCCGAACGCGCCGCGCACCTCGGCGGGCTTCCCTTCGATCGCGAGCAGGCTCGCGCCGACGATCCGTGCGGCCTCCGCCTGTCCACGAAGGTCGAACACCGCACGCATGATCTCGAACAGCGCGGGCGCGAAACGCCCGGCGGCGAACGCTCGTCGTGCATCGGCCGCCGCGCGATCCAGGAGGATGTTCAGCGCCGGCGTCTGCTTGTGGCGCACGTAGAACTCGGCGAGCGCCCGCAGGACGACGACGTCGGTCGGGTGCTCGCGACGCGCGCCCTCGAGCACCTGCTCTGCCTTGCGCTCGTCGTGACCTGGGTCCTCGTGCAGCCGAGCGAGCTCGATCGTCCGGTCGCGCTTCTCCGTCGCGCTCGCTGCGAGAGCAAGGAGCTCCAGCTGCCCCTCGACCGCGCGCGTGACGTCGCGCTGGCGGCGGTACACGTCGATGAGGCGCTCCATCGTGTGAATGTCGCCAGGGGCGCGCTTCAGCACCTCCTTGAGGGCGAGCTCCGCGCGTTCGAGGTGCACCGACTTCGTCGAGTAGAGGTCCCCGAGTCGATTGTAGATCTCGCGCTGCTCGTCGGGAGTCGCGAGCAGGCGCGCCAGTCGCACCCACGCGTCCTCTGCGGCAGGCCAGTCCTCATCGAGCGCCGAGAGCTCTCCGAACGTCGCGAGCGCGGTCGTGTGGTCAGGTCGCTCGCGCAGCGCGGCGTCGACGGCCGCCCGCGCCGCCGGACGGTCGCCGGCCGCCAGGAGCGCCCGCGCGCGGTCAACCTCGAGAGTGACTCGCTCGTCGGGGCTCGTCGCGACCGCGATCCGGCGCTCGAGCAGGCTGGCGAGGTCCGTGTGCGCGCCTTTCGCCGAATAAAGCTCGGAGAGCCGCGAGAAGACGTCCTCGTGTGACAGGTCGAGCGCCGCTGCTTGCTCGAGCGCGTGTACGGCTTGCTCGCGATGCTCGGCATCGGCGAGCCACAGGCGCGCGGCGTCGTACCAGGCCTCGAGCTGGTGGGCGGGGACGAGGCTGAGGCGGGCCACCGACTCGTGTGCCTCCGCGGCGCCGATGCCGTCACCGGACGCGTTTCGCACCTCCGCCAGGAGACGAAAGGCGACGAGGTCGCCTGGGTCCTCCGCCGTCGATTGCTCGAGGCTCGTGAGCGCTTGCGCGAGATCGTTCTGGCGAAACGCCGCCTCGGCCACGCGCAGCCGGAGCGCAGCCATCTCGACCGGTCGTGTCGCGCGGTCGAGGAGTTGCCCCGACACCTGGATCAGGAGGTCGTCGTTCTTTCGGATCCTCGCGTGAGCCTGGAGAAGGCGCAGCGATGCGAGGGAGGGGACAGGGTCCGTCGCGGCCAGCTGGGCGACGTCGAAGGTCGAGTCCCAGTCGCCGTCTGCGCCGCGCGCCCGCAGGCGTGCCGCGAGATCTGCGTGGGCGACACGCTCGCCGCCATCCGAGCTGCCCGGTCGGTCCAGCGCGTGCGTGAGCGCCGTGGCGATGGGCTCGAGCGCATCGTCGCGGCCGGCGCCGATGAGCGCATGCTCGAGATAACGGAGGCTCGGCAGGTGAGCGTGCTCCTCGACAATCGTCTGGTGCCACAGAAGCGCGCTGGTGGTGTCGCCTCGGCCGACGCCGTCGATCTCCGCGAGTCGTTCGTACGCTTCGCGTCGCGCGATGGGGTCGTTCGTGCTCTTCGCCTTCGTGAGCAGATGGTCGACCAGCCGAGCGGCCTCGCCTCCCTCCAGCTCGGCGCGCTCCCGCGCGAGGTCGAGGAGCGCAACCTCCTGGGCCGCCGCGTCGACGACGCGCAACGTCGCGGCGGTGTCGCCGACACGCTCGTAGGCGTGCGCGATCTCGAGGTACAAGAGGGCGCGGGAGTCGCCCGTCGTCGCGCTCGCCTCGGCCTCCCAGAACTGCGCGCGATCCTCGGGCACGCCGTCGAGGGTCCGCTCGTACCACTCGCGGAGGGCGAGATCGTGCGGACGCTGCCTATGCGCGTCGGCGATGCGCGACGCGCTCCCTTCGGGGTCACGCTGCGCGGTGAGCCGCGCTTCTCGGATCGTGTCGACGACGAGCTCGGTCGGATCGGCGCCGGCGTTGCGTCGCTCGCCGATCCAGCGCAGCACGTCGTCGACGTGCCCGCCGCGGAGCGCGATTCTCTCCGCGAGGAACGCCGCGAACGGCAGGAGCGGAGCGGCCTGATGCGCTCGATCGAGCAGGTCGGTGCGCGTCGCGTCGTCGACCGAGTCTTCGCGCATGACGGCTTCGAGGCGCGCGAGCGCACCCTGCGTCGTCATCCCGAGCTCGTCGGCCAGGTCATTCAGCTCACCCGGCAGATCCGTGGACGTCTGGAGCGAAGCAATGGCTCTCAGCGCCACCTCGCTCGAACGATCGAGGCCCCGAGCGTCGCGGTAGGCAGCGAGGGCACGCGCGGCATCCCCGGTTCGCTCCGCGATCAGCGCCGCGACGAGCGCCGGATCCGCCGGACGGGCGTGTGGCTCCGGGACGCGCCACCGCTGGATCAGGTCGCTGATGCGAGAATGGGCGCCCTCGCGGAGCGCGAACTCGAGGTCGAGCGATCCGGCCACGTCGGGGACCGTCTCGCGCAGAGCGGCGAGCCCGCTCTCGAGTCGCTCGACCGAGACGCCGCTCGCGAGCAGGCGGCCCATCCGACGCGCGCTCCGCGAACGCGGTGTCCCGACCACCCGTGACGCGCGCGCGTCTGCAAGGCTGCCGTCGGCGTCGTTCGCGAGGGTCTCCGTCGCCGCCACGGCTGCGCCGAGCGCGCCCATCTCCGGCGGCAATGCGTCGAGCGATGGACGAGGGTCGACTTCGAGCAGCGCGGAGAGCGCCACCTCGTCGGCAATCGAGAACCCTCCGAGCGCCAGCGCAGCAGCGACCGCCGCCGCATCGTCCGACTCGACGGCTCGCGCAGCGAGGGCGCGGCTCGCGCGGTGATCGCCCGCCTTCGCCAGCTCGGCGAGCCAGGTGAGCGCCGCGCTCCTTCCGTCGGTGCTCGTCGCCGCGAGCGCAGCCGCGAGCCAGGTCGCACCGTCCGCGAGCTCGGGCACCGCTCGAAGCGTGGCGAGACACTGGGCGGCGGCGACGGCGTCACCGCTCGAGAGCGCCAGCCGTGCCGCCTGGAGCGCGTCGGTGACTCCCTCCGGAGACGAGGGCGCGCCGGGTGAGCCGACCGCCGCGCCACGCAGACGGAGCGTGGACGTGAGCGCGTCTCTGACTGCTGCAGCTTCCGGCCGCGCGACGAAGGCCGTCAGACCGTCGAGGTCGTTCGTCGCGAGGCCGAACACCGAGCGTGCCACGAGCGCACGGATGTCTCCGGTGGCCGCCACCGCCGAGACGGTCCGCAACGCCGCTTCGGGATCGCCGCTCTGTCGGAGGACGTCCGCGGCGAGCAGCGCCGCGTGCTGCTTCAACGCCGGAAGCGCGGCGAAGCCCTCCTCCGCGACGAGCGCTGCAGCCTCCGCGGCGGCTGCCTGCGTGGTTGCCGGCTGAGCAGCGCTCTCGAGCGCGCGCGCCTGTGCATGTGCAAGCACCATCTGCGGCGACACATCCCGCGCCTGCCGGGCGAACGTCTGTGCTCGCGCCGTGTTCCCCACGATCGCGTGAATCTCGCTCAGCGAGAGCGTCACACGCGCGCGCACGAGCTCCGTCGCGGTGGCAGCCTCGGCTTCGAGCCACGACGCTTGCTCCTCGAGCAACGCAGCGACGTCGGCACCGACGTGGCGCGCGCTCGGCATCGGCATCCGACTCACGCGTAGCTCGTCATCGGCGCCGCGGTGCAGCCCGGCGATGGCGTGTAGCGCTCCGGTCACCACGCTGACGCTCGCCTCGTCGACGCTCTTCGCGACGTCGTCGAAGCGGATCGGAGGCGCAGACGGGGGGTGCAGGCGCAGATGGCTCTCGGGGAGCGGGGGCGGATTGGTGCGACGAGAGGGGACTGGCCGCGCGGGGGGCGCCTCCGGACTGGCTACGTCGAGGACCACGTCGTCGACCTCCACGCTGCCCGGCGAGATGTCCAGGACGGCCGTCTCGTCGAGAGTCACCTGCGCGTCCGTCGACGTGAGGTGGATCGAGAGGTCGAGGTGCGCGGACGCGAGCGTGCTGTCGCCCGACACTTCGACCGGTCCGTCCGCGAGCGCCGAGGGGGAGGGGGGTTCAGGAATCGGCGCAGCTTCGACGAGCGCCTCGTCGGGCTTCGGCGTATCGGTGCCGGCGGCGATCGGCGGGGGGTGCACCGAGGCGCCGAACGCCTTCTGCTCCCACTCGTCGAGCGCGTCCGCCCAATCCATCTCTTCGCCGGGGGCTTCCTTCTTCGGCTCGGTCATCAGGACCCTTCCAGACCAAGCGTGCGACGCACGTCGACGTACCCTTGCGAGAGCGCGAACCGAAGGAGCTCCTCGGAGCGACGGTCCCCCTGGACGACGTCCGCGAGCTGCTCGGGCTGCTGGCCGAGGATGTCACCGAGGACCACGCCGACGTCGCCCGTCGCGACCGCCGCGATTCGATCGAGCGTCGCGATCGCGCGCTGCGACCAGACGCGGGCGTCGGCGCGAGACTGGACGATACGCTGGCAGATCTCGGGGAGGGCCTTGCGCGTCTTCCGTGCGATGGCCTTACCGAGCAACCGATCGATCTCCCCCTGGACCGCGTACGCCGGTGCGGTCACGGGGACCTCCGCGAGCTTGCAGGCAGCGACGACGATCGCGAGCACCGTGGTCTCGTCGCGCAGGCGCAGGATGTTGGTGCCGCGCGTGATGCCGAAGAGCTCGCGCGCGATGCGCGCGCGGGTCGCGAGGGGAAACGGCGACCGGACGTCGGGACCCACGACGATCGAGTGCGGCTCGCCTGGGATGCCTTGCACGCCGAGCGGCTCACGGCCGCCGATGTAGAGCTCGAACTCGGAGATCCCGAGAGCTCCGGCCCAGGCCGCAACTTCCTGACGCACGGTGGAGCCCGCTCGCGGGTCGACCCGCTCCTTCCGCGCGACGCCGAGGACGGCCAGCGCGGGGCCGAGCGCTTCGGCGAGCGTCGGGCCGAGGAGCGCGAACAGCTCGGCGATCGGACCGTCGTCGCCGGACGCGACGATCGTGCGAAGGAGCGCGTCCGTCAGCGCGATCCGGGGGAGCCGTGGCTTGCTCTGCGTGAGGCGCGCGAGAGCTCCGCGTCCGGTGTCGTCGAGGGTGCCGAGGACGGCGGATGCGGCGAGCGCGGTCTGTTCGAGCGCGGGATCGCCCAGGGCGTGCGCGACCCGCGCGAGACGACGCGTCGTGGCGCCGCGCGTCGGCTCGCTCGCGACGTCGGCGAGCAACGCGGTGCGCGCTGCGGTCAAGAGCCGCCTCTTCTGATCGTCGGGAACCGGCGCGTCGAGGAGCAGATCGATCGCATCGCCCTGCGACGGCGACTCCTCGAGCAGCTTGATCATCGCCTTGGTGGCCCCCGCGCGATCGGACAGTCGGTCGCGCCGGATCGCCATCGCCAGCTGCGCGGCCTCGATTCTTCCCGCCGGGGTCGGTCGCTCGAGCATCAGCTCCTCGAGGATCGACGCAGCCTCCTGCCAGGAGCCCGTCTTCGCGGCCGCGCGAGCGAGGCGTTCGCGCACCGGGAGGTTCGTCAGGTTCGCCTTGTGGAGGACGACCAGGATCTCGAGCGCAAGGTCGGTGCGGTCGAGCTTGTTCTCGTAGAGGTCGACGGCGGCGATGCCTGCGGTCGCTCGGTTCTTCGCCGGCGCTTCCTCGATCTTCGCGAGGCGACCGAGCGCGTCGGCGGCCTCGGCGAACTGTCCGCGTCGGATGAAGATCTCGCCCGAGAGCGCGAGCGCCCCGACGTGATCCGGCTCGACCATCGTCACGTTCTCGAGCGCCACCATCGCGCCGTCGACGTCCCCCTTCTCGCGCAGCACGCGCGAGCGCTCCCAGTAGAGCTTCACGATCTCGGCAGGGTCGTCGGAGAAGTCGAGCCGCTTGGTGATGAGGTCGAGGAGCTTCTCGCCGTCTTTCCGCTCGCGCACGCGCCGGAACAGGCGGTCGAACGCCACCGTGCGCGACGGATCGCGATCGAACGCGGCGTCGAGCGCCGCTTCGGCCTCTTCGGCCCGGCCTAGCTCGATGAGCATCAGCCCGGCTTCCTCCCAGAACTTCGCGCCTCGCGGGGCGTCCACGCAGCGCGCCCCGAGCGCCGAGGCGGCCTCGATCTGGGCAGCCTTGTCCCCCAGGACACGCGCCGCTGCGTGCACGCCTGCCCACGCCGCGAGGTCTGTGGGCCTGGCGCGCGCCACGCCGCCGAAGGCTTCGAGCGCCTCCGCGGTCTTCCCGAGCGCGAGCTGCGACCACCCGGAGAGCGTGATCGCGTCGCCGTCTGCGCCGAGCGTGGCGTCTGCAGCCGCGAGCGCACGGGCGCGTCGCGCGAGGTCGACGCCCGGAGGCGCCAGCTCCAGGTTCGCGAGCTGGACGGCAGGGGACGATCCGGCCACCCACTCCGGAGCCTCGAGGCCAGTCTTCGCGTCGAGGAGCGCCGCGCTCGCGAGCAGAGCTTCGCGCGTCTCCCCCTCGAAGAGCATCGCTACCGCGCGGCGCGCAGCGACCTCGTTCGAGGTCCCCAGTGACGCGGCGAGCCACTCGAGGGCAGCCGCGACGCCGCCGCCGACGTCGAGCCAGGTCCGCGCAGCGATCTCGAGGTCTTCACGTGAGGCACCGTCGGTGCCGTGGATCGTCCGGAACGCCTCCGCGGCCGCGGCGGTCGCGGCGACATCGCCCAGACCTCCGAGGCTCCGGAGCGCGATGGCCGCGGCGTCCGCGGAGAACGCGGGACCCGGCACGACGATGCGCGCGAGATCGCCCGCGACGCGCAGCGGTCCGTCGGGCGCGTCGCGCAGGTCGAGGAGGGCTTCGGACGCCGGCCCCGGCTCGCCACCCTGCAGCTCGGCGGCGAAGCGCTCGAGCGCGAGGGCGAAGCTGTCTTCGCCGGCGTTGCCCGCGCGCTCGATCGCGGTGCGACGCCCCTCGAGAGAGTTGAGGTCGATGCCGCGGGACGCCCACCGGAGGAGAGGCTTGGCTGCCTCCGGGGCGGTCTCTGCCGCGAGGCTGAACGCCTCGATCGCGCCGCTTCGATCCGCGCCGCGCCAGTGGTCCATCCCGGCTTCGAGGTAGAGCGATGCGGCGAGCTCGGGGTCGTCGGTCGCGCGAGCGCCGCGGGTCGCCGTGTCTGCGGCAGCGACCTGAGACCCGGCGGCTCGCTCGAGCTCCGCCAGAAACGTGACCACGAGGACATTCTCGGGGGCGGCGTCGAGCAGATGACGCAGCCGTCGTCGCGCTCCGTCTCTATCTCCACGATGATGAGCGCGGACGGCGGCGAGCAGCGTGAGCGCAGCCGCGCGCGGCCCCGACTCGAGCGCCGCGAGGCCGTCGAGCGCTGCGGGCTGATCGGCGTCGCGGTCGGGGAGAAACGCCTCGAGCGCCGCAGCGATCCACGCGCCGCCCGGCGCCTCGGCGAGCGCCTGCAGGCTCACCTCCGCGTCCGCGCCGGCCCCGCGCGCGAAGCTCGTACGGAGCACTTCGAACCAGAGATCGGCCTGCTCGCGCTCGCCTGCGCCGGCGGCGAGCAGCTCGCGGGTCGCCTCCTCGCGCAGCGCGGCATCGCCCCGTATGGCGGCGATGACTCGCCCGAGACGCGCGGCGATCCCCGCGCCCGCAGCGATGGGCACTCCGGCGTTCGGCGCGAGAGCGGCCGCGCGCTTCAGAAGCTCACGGGCGTACGCGACGTCGCCCGCCTCGGTGCCGGCGACGAGGGCGGCGATCAGCAGCGTACGCGCCGCCGCCTCGGGGGTCTCGAGCTGCGCGCTGTAGGCTTCGAGCTCGTGTGCCAGCCGACCGCCGTCCGCGGCGGCCGCGACGAGGTCGAGCTGCAGCGCACGGGTCGCCACGCTCGTCGGGTCGTTCGCCAGGGCCGTGGCGAGCGTCTGGATCGCCGCTTCGGCGTCGCCGCGGGCGATGGCCTGCTCCGCGACACGGAGCGCGAGCGCCGACGCGAGGCGAGGGTGACGCTCGGTGGCGAGGCGCGTCTCTGCGATGCTCGCTGCCAGCGTCGCGTCCCCGAGTCGCTCCGCCACGCGCATCCTCGCCTGCGTGAGCGCGGCGCTGATGAACGCGGTGTCTTCGGTCGTCTCGCTCGCGCCGGTCGCCTGGCTCGCCGGCGTGCTCGTCTCGGCGATCGCGCGATCGAGGATGCGCGCGGCGGCTTCCGGATCGGACACCGCGAGGCGCGTGTCCGCAGCGCGCAGCCAGGCATCGACCATCTGGGCCTTGCCGCGCGTCCATTGCGGTACGCCGAGCGCGTCGCCCTGCGCCGGGCTCGCGACCGCGTCGCGGATCATGTCGCCCTGCCTCTCGAGCACCGACGCGTAGACGCGGCTGCGCTCCTTCGCTTCGTCGGAGCCGGGCGCTCCCGGATGCCGGCGAACGAGGCGGGCGGCGGCGAGCGTGGCGCGGTAGGTCGCTTCGCCGCCGAGCGCCTCGGCGTCCTGGCAGAGCGCCAGCGCCGCCTGGATCTCTCCGCCGGCCGTCGCGAGGATGCTCAGATCGAGCAGCAGGAGCGCGCGCCACGTCGGGTCGGTCGTGTGCGGGATACGCCGCGCGAGCGCCTCCCGGCGCAGCTCCGGCTCCTCGAGCTTCGCCGCGATCACCTCCGCGGTGAGCCACGCGAGGGCGGACTCGGGCCCGGACGTCGACGCCTTCGTCGCAAGGAGCGTCGCGTCGCGCGCGGCCGGAAGATCGTTCGCCACGTCGGCCGCGAACGCCGCCTTCATCAGCAGCGCGCGCGCGGCTTCCTCCGGCTTCTTGGAGGACTTGACGAAGGCGTCGATGACCTTCCCCAGGTTGCGGAACGACCGTCGTCGCTCGAGGAGCCGCACGAGGCCCTCGAGCGGCTCGCGGAACGTCGGGTCGGCGTTGAACGCGGCGAGGTAATCGCGCGCGGCGCCCGGCTCGTCCCCGTTGCGCTCCTCGATCTCACCCACCTCGCCGAGGAGTCGGGCCTGGCGAGCCTTCACGGGCGACGCGAGCACCTCGCTTCGCAGCCACGCGACCGCCTCGCTCACCTCCGGCGACATCGCCGGGGGCACGCGGGATGGACGAGCGACTTCGTTCGCGCTGGTGGCGCCAGAGAGGCCGATCGACTGCGGCGACGATTCTTGGTCGGTAGGGGTCTGGGGCATTCGCAGGCGGCGGCGCGGAGCGTGCGGGCGTTGCCGACGGCCAGCGAGCGCCGGTCGCCGAAGGTGTCACGATAAGCGGGGTTTGCCCCCTGCGAAATCTAAAAACCCAGGGAGCACTGTACTTACGGAAGGAACCGTCTGCTCCGTCTTACAGGAGCTTCGTGAGCTTCTCTTCAACCTTCGACTCGATCGTTCCCTTCAGCATGCGAAGCATCAGCGGCAGGTCGATCTGCACGCGGACGGTCTTGTCCGTGACGTTGACCTCGCCCTTCGTCCCCTTGGCGGCCCCGTGCGTTGCGTCGAAGTGGATGGAGTCCCCCTCCCAGCGCCAGTCGAGCTCGAACCGCTCCTGCATCGACTTCGCGAACTCCTCCGCCTTCTTCTTGGCGTCTTCCTTGGGGAGGGAGTGAGGTCGTGTCACGTCGATCGTCGCCATGATGTCTCCGTAGGTGTGTTGGGTGCGGGGTGTGGCGAGGGGAAGGTGCTTCTGGCGGTCACTCGGTTCGCTTGGCGATCCAGTAGCCGCGCGGGGTCTCGATGGGGTCGCTGACGGAGCCGACCGGCATCGTGAATACCGTATACTCGAGCGCGGGCTCCAGGACGCCGCGCGGCATGCGACCGATGTCGTCGCTCGACCCGCTGTCGCCGCGGATGACGGCGGCATGGAAGTCCGTCTTCGCGTCCGACGCCAGCTTCGTGGCGAGCTCGAGCGCGTCCTTCTTCGGGCGCGCGGTCGGAGGCGCTCCCTGCGCGCCCGCGAAGGACATGAGGACGACCCCGAGCTTCACGTGCTTCGGTGCGCTCTCGGGCAGCGGCGGCACCGGGCGTCCGTCCGGGAAGCGCCCCTGGGCGCCGATCATCGTCGCCGGGTCGAAGGCGAGCTGAGGCATCGCCGCGAACGGGTCCTCTGCGTCTGCGGGCGCCGGCTTCTTCGGGGCCGCGTCCTTCACGACGCCCGCGTCCGCAGCGGTGACGACGGCGGCGTCGGCGTGAGCCTCGACGCGAGGCGGGAGCGGCCGTTCGCTCATCGTGCGGACGACGACGGCGACGGCCAGGCCGAAGGCGGCGAGACCGAGGAGCGTGGAGAGCCAGCGCTGCATCGGCGATCAGCCGTTCGGCTCTTGCGGCACGTCCCCCTCGTCGGGGCTCGGCGTCGGACCGAACGTCTCGAACGGGCGCATCGTCGCGGGGGGCGGATCGCCGTAGAGCTCGAGCTGCGCGGCGAGCCAGTTCTCTTCCTGGATCAGCGCGTCGAGCGTCGAGTTCTCCTTCGTGGGCGTAGGCTCGGCGCCGTTCGCCTCCGCGACGACGAGCTTCTGCTGGATCTCCGCGAGCGCCTTGCGGACGAGGACGGGGTCGATCTGCTCCCGCTCGATGTAGCGGTCGGTCAGAACGACGACGCTGGTGGGGCCTACCTCGGCGAACCCGCGGCCGACGGCGCAGCGCTTGCTCTCCGTCCCCTGACGGTACGTCACGATCCCGGTGTGCAGCGCAGCGAGGAGCGGCAAGTGCCCCGGGAGGACACCGAACTCTCCGCTCACGCTCGGAGCGGTCACTTCGTCGACCTCGGCCTTGAGCGCGCGCCCCTTGGGGGTCACGATCTCGAAGTCGAGCTTGTCTCGCCTCGCGGCGCCTTCTTGGGATTCTGTCGCCATCGGATTGGCCTCAGGACGCGCTGAGCTTGCGCGCCTTCTCCTTGGCTTCCTCGATGTCGCCGACCATGTAGAACGCCTGCTCGGGCAGATCGTCGTGCTGGCCGTTCACGATCTGCTCGAAGCCGTCGATCGTCTTCTCGAGGTCGACGAACTTCCCGTCGCTGCCCGTGAACTGCTTGGCCACGTCGAACGGCTGCGAGAGGAAGCGCTGCACCTTGCGGGCGCGGGCGACGACGAGCTTGTCGTCCTCGCTGAGCTCGTCCATCCCGAGGATGGCAATGATGTCGAGCAGATCCTTGTACTTCTGGAGGGTCTGCTGGACCTTGCGGGCGACGTTGTAGTGACGCTGCCCGAGGATGTTCGGGTCCATGAGCGTCGACGTCGAGTCGAGCGGGTCGACGGCCGGGTAGATGCCGATCTCGGTGAGCGCGCGCGAGAGCGTCGTCGTCGCGTCGAGGTGGGCGAACGTCGTCGCCGGCGCCGGGTCGGTGAGGTCGTCGGCGGGGACGTAGACGGCCTGGATGCTGGTGATCGACCCGCGCGTCGTCGACGTGATGCGCTCCTGGAGCGCGCCCATCTCGGTCGAGAGCGTCGGCTGGTAACCGACGGCGCTCGGGATACGCCCGAGGAGCGCGGAGACCTCCGAGCCTGCCTGCGTGAAGCGGAAGATGTTGTCGACGAACAGGAGGACGTCCTGCCCCTCTTCGTCGCGGAAGTACTCCGCGACCGTCAGCGCCGACAGCGCGACGCGAGCGCGAGCGCCCGGCGGCTCGTTCATCTGGCCGTAGATGAGGGCGGCCTTCGAGATGACGGGCTCGCCGCTCGCGAGCTTGCTCTCCTGCATCTCGAGGTAGAGGTCGTTCCCCTCGCGGGTGCGCTCGCCGACGCCGGCGAAACACGAGACGCCGCCGTGCTTCTTCGCGACGTTGTTGATGAGCTCCATGATGAGGACGGTCTTGCCGACGCCGGCGCCGCCGAAGAGGCCGATCTTGCCCCCCTTGCGGTACGGGGCGAGGAGGTCGATGACCTTGATGCCCGTCGGGAGGATCTCGATCTTGGTCGACTGGTCGGTGAAGCTCGGCGGGCTCCGGTGGATCGGCATCGACTTCTTCGTCGCCGGCGGCGGGAGGCCGTCGACCGGGTCGCCGATGACGTTGAGGATGCGGCCGAGGCACTCGGGGCCGACGGGCATCGCGATGGGGGCGCCGGTGTCGCGGACTTCCATCCCGCGGACGAGGCCGTCCGAGCTGTCCATCGCGATCGTGCGGACGGTGTTCTCGCCCAGGTGCTGCGCGACCTCGAGCGTGAGGTTGTCCTTCGCCGACGAGATGCCCGGGTTGGTGAGCTTCAGCGCGTTCAGGATCCTCGGGAGCCTGCCCGGCTCGAACTCGACGTCGACGACGGGGCCGATGACCTGAACGACTTTGCCCTTGCTGGCGATGTCGGACGACGGATTCGAGGTTGTCATGACGAGACGATGGCTCCGGGGGGGTGGAGGGCGAACGAGGCGCGCGAGAGGAAGCGAGAGGAAACGAGATGAGGGGAAAGCCGGCCGCGTCTACCATGAGTACGGGGAGAGCTTCAACGGGGGTTCAGTAGGGTCGATCATTCTTGGCGGAAACAGGCCCGCTCCCGTTTGCCCTCCGCGCCCGTTCCGGGTCCACTGGACGAAGATCCGCTTGACCGAAGCCCCCTGGGCAGGCAATGGTCCGCGGCTCTCTTGTCGCATGCGTGTCTTTTCGGCGCGCCGGCGATGCACACGCCTCTCTGTTTTACAGAGCGCACGGAGTTTCGAGATATGTCCAATCGAGCACTATGGAGCATGCGTAAGCGTCACGAGTGGCTTGCGAAGCCCATCAAGGGGCGCCGCATCAAGCGCGCTGCACGGCTGCGCAACGGCATGCAGGACGCGATCGACCGCAAGGTCAAGGCGACCCCCGAAGCCGAGTAGTCTCCGGAGTCGGTCACACTCGAGCGAGCGCTAGACAGGCGGCGAGGATGAAGACTCTCAGCGGGAAGGTAGTAGTGATCACGGGCGCTGGCTCGGGGATCGGACGGGCGCTCGCGCTCGAGGCCGGTCGTCGCGGGGCAGTGCTCGCGCTCTCGGATTGGGAGGAGACGGGTCTCACGGAGACCGCCCGGCTCGCGGCGGGGTTGCCCGGCACGCCGAAGACGCTGGTCCTGAAGGTAGACGTCCAGGACGACGCCGCCGTGACCGCCTTCGCGAAGCAGGTCGACGACTCGCTCGGCGGCGCTCACGTCGTCATCAACAACGCCGGAGTGTCACTGTCGGACACCGTCGGGTCGATGAAGCGCGCGGACTTCGAGCGCCTGTTCCAGATCAACTTCTGGGGGGTGGTTCGCGGCACCGAGGCGTTCCTCCCGCAGCTGCTGAAGAAGGACGACGCGCACGTCGTCAACATCTCGAGCGTCTTCGGGCTCGTCGGGATGCCGTCCCAGTCGGCCTACTGCGCCGCGAAGTTCGCGGTGCGCGGCTACACCGAGTCGCTGCGCCAGGAGCTCTTCGGGAGCCCCGTCAACGTGAGCTGCGTGCACCCCGGCGGCGTGCGTACGAACATCGTCCGGAGCGGCATCGTGAACCGCGGCTCTCGCGGGGAGCCCGCCGACCTCACCGAGGTCGCCGCGACGTTCGACAAGATCGCCAAGCTCTCGCCCGAGCAGGCCGCAGCGATCATCTGGCGCGGCGTGCTGCGGAACGACCCGCGCATTCTGGTCGGGACGGACGCCTGGTTCCTCGACCGGATGCAGCGGCTCTTGCCGCGCGGCTATCCGACGCTCTCGCGCTTCGGCCGGTGGCTGATGGATCGACAGGGCGTGCACGTCTAAGAGGCCGTTAATAGCGACGTTTTCGTCTTCGCTGGCGCGCGCTGCCCGTGGGACGAGCGTCCGGCGGGACGTCGGAACCGCGAGAGCCCGTGGGACGAACGTCCCACGGGAAGTCGAAGTGCCGAGGGACGCCAGAGGCATGACTGCGGAGCCTCGCGACGTGCCCTGCGCCCGTGGGAAGCACATCCCACGGGAAGTCAGAACGACGAGGGCGGCTCTCGGCGTGGCGTGCCCCCGTGGGAGGAACGTCCCACGGGAAGTCAGAACGACGAGGGCGGCTCTCGGCGTGGCGTGCGCCCGTGGGAGGAACGTCCCACGGGACGTCGGAACGACGAGGGCAGCTCTCGGCGTGGCGAGCGCCCGTGGGATGAACGCGCCACGGGAAGCCCTCACACCGAGCGCCCGTGGGATGAGGTGCCCGGGGGAAATCGGAGCACGGAGCGAAGCTCTCGGTGTGGCGAGCGCCCGTGGGATGAGCGTCCCAGGGGAAGCCCTCCCGCCGAGCGCCCGTGGGATGAGCGTCCCACGGGAAGTCGGCTCTTTCTGGCTCGCGCGAGGCAGAGCCACGACGACCATCCCTCCCGCACCCTCCTCGCCCGGAAGAGGATTGAACAGGAAGATAGGAAGATCGGGAGGTTTGCTTCCTTGCCCATCGAGCTTCCGATCTTCCTGTGAATTTCCCCGCTCACCTCGCCCGTCTCACCCCAGCCCGAACGTCGCCCGCTTCACGAAGCGTCCGTCACCCTTCTTCCCCTTGTAGGTGAAGTTCTCGATGACGACCTTCCCGCGCGACAGCACGTGCGACGGCGCCCCCGTGACCTCCTGCCCCTCGAACGGGGAGTAGTCGACGCGCATGTGCAGCGTGTTCTGGCTGAGGACGTGCTTCTTGTTCGGGTCCCAGACGACGATGTCCGCATCGGCGCCGACCGCGATCGTCCCCTTCTTCGGGAACAGGCCGAAGATCTTGGCGGGCGCGGTGCTCGTGATCTCCACGAAGCGGTTCATCGAGATCTTCCCGGCGCGAACGCCGCCGTCCCAGAGCAAGTAGAGGCGCGTCTCGACGCCGGGCATGCCGTTCGGGATCTTCGCGAAGCTGCCCGTCCCAAGGTCCTTCTGCCCCTTCATGCAGAACGGACAGTGGTCGGTCGAGACCACCTGCAGGTCGTGCGTGCGGAGGCCACGCCACAGGTCGGCCTGCATGTGCTTCGGGCGCAGGGGAGGGGTACAGACGAACTTCGCGCCTTCGAAGCCGGGGCGGTCGAGGTCCTCGTCCGAGCAGAACAGGTACTGGGGACAGGTCTCCGCGAACGCAGGCAGCCCGCGGTCACGCGCCTCGACCACCTCGGTGAGCGCGCGCTCCGCCGAGAGGTGGACGATGTACACCGGCGAGCCGGCCATCTCGGCGAGGCACAGCGCGCGGTGAGTGCCCTCGGCCTCGGCGATCTGCGGCCGCGTGATGGCGTGGTACTTCGGCGACGTGTGCCCCTTCGCGACGGCCTGCGCGACGAGGATGTCGATCGGGATGCCGTTCTCCGCGTGCATGCAGATGAGGCCGCCGATCTCGCCGGCGCGCTGCATCGCGCGGAAGATCTGGCCGTCGTCGACCATGAGGACGCCCGGGTACGCCATGAACATCTTGAAGGACGTGATGCCCTCGTCGACCGCCCGCTGCATCTCGGCGCAGGTGGAGTCGTTGACGTCGGTCATGATGAGGTGGAAGCCGTAGTCGACCGCGGCCTTCCCCTCGGCCTTGCCGTGCCAGGTGTCGATGCCGGTCCGCAGGGCCTGGCCCTTCTGCTGGATGGCGAAGTCGACGATGGAGGTCGTGCCGCCGAAGGCCGCCGCGAGGGTGCCCGTCTCGAAGTCGTCGCTCGACGTGGTGCCGCCGAACGGCATGTCGAGGTGGGTGTGCGCGTCGATGCCGCCCGGGAAGATGTACTTCCCGCGGGCGTCGATCGTGACGTCGAACGCGCCCGGTGGCGCGAAGCCCGGTGCGAAGATGGCGACGATGCTCTCGCCTTCGATGGCCACGTCGGCGGCGTACGTGTCGATCGCCGTGACGACGGTGCCGCCCTGGATGAGTGTGCGGGTCATCCTCAAGTCGTATCGCAAACCGGGGCGGGCAGGGGAGGGGGAAACTCGAGGGAGACGGCCTCCCTGCGTCAGCCCATGTTGCAGCCGCCCTGCCCCTTGCAGGCGTTCTTGCCCATGCACGAGTTCTTGTCGGTCTTGCATCCCCCGAGCCCCTTGCAGTCGTTCTGCCCCTTGCAAGCGTGCTTGGGCTTCGGCGCGGGCGACGAGGCCGACGAGCTCGCCGTGGACGCCATGGGCGCTGCCGCTGCTGCAGGGACGACTGCGGCGAGGGGCCCGGGCGGCGCCGCCTTGTCCGGGTGATCGCACGCTGCGAGCCCCGCGATCATCCCGCTCACGGCGGCGAACGCCAGCACCTTGCCGATCGGCAGCTCTCTCATCTCACTCATGCTCTCTCTCCTTGATGGGCTCATGGGACAGGGCCGTCGCTCGACGCGCTCGACGGGGTGGGGGCGGTGCGAGCCAGGGGCGCCGGCAGCGGAAGTCCGCCGTCGGCCTTCATCACAGCCGCGAGGCTCTGTGGAGCGCCTTCGGGGGCGGCGGCGGCGCTGCCAGCCGCGGCGGGTGCGGCGGTCGCGGCGTCCCCCGACAGCGCGTCGTCGGGCTCCTGGCCTGGGCCGGAGGTGTCGGTCCACTGGAACGGCTCCTCGCGAACGTCGACGTGGACGAACCGCGAGGTCGGGTAATAGCCCACGCCCGTCGCGCCGAGAGAGCGCGCGAGGTCGCGCACCTGGACGGTCGTCATGCCTGCGACGCGGACGTCCGCGGCCATCCCGCGCGTGTGATAATTCTTGTCGCGCGGCGTCGTCGGGGGCCTGAACGCGGAGAGGACCTGCACCGTGCCTCCCGTGCGCTTCGCGATCTTGTGGAGCAGCTCGATGAGGCGCGGGTCGAGCGCGCTCTCGGCGCCGGTGTTGCTGCGGAGCTCGTGCTTCAGGGCGTGGGCCGAGGCTTCGTCCGCCTCGCAGAGCGCGCCGCCGAGGACGACCTCGACGGATTTCCCGGTGTTGACCACGTCGACGGTGAAGTGCTCGGGCGGAAGACGGGCAGGTGGCTCGTCGTCGTCGTCGTCGGCCATCGGGGGGAGCACCGCGCAGAGCGTGGACTCGGATGCGGCGGCGGTTGCAGGCGGAGGCGCTGCCGGAGGGGGCGGTGCCGCGGGCCGTGAGGCGACGATGACCGGCGCATGCCGCGTGCTGAGCCTGCCGACGACGCCGACGCACGCGAGCAGGACGACGCTGGCCGCGACCGCGCCCGCCGCGTGACGCAGGCCCAGCGCGAGCCTGCGCACGGGCCTTCGAGGATCGCCCGCGACGAGGATGACGCGCGTCGAGGCGCCGGGCGCGCGAGCGAGCTCCCGCCGCACCCGCGCGAGGTCGGGGTCGGGCTTCCGCCGAGCGCTGATGCCGGTCCACACGTCGTGCAGCCTCAGTTGGGGGCCGGCGCGGCGACGGCGGCGGGCGCGGGCTCCTCCTCGGGGCTGTCGCTGTCTTCGCTCTCGTCGGCCTCTCCGCTGCCGCCCATGGCGCTCGTTCCCCGGAAGACGCCGCCGCTCTCGATGCGCATGCTCCGCGCCGTGACGTCGCCGACGACCCTGCCCTTGGGCCCCACGTCGAGGTGCCCGCTCGCCGTCACGTTCCCGTCGACCTTCCCGACGACGATGACGTCCGTCCCCTGGACGTTGCCGCGCACGTGGCCGGTCTCGCCGATCACCACCGGCCCGCCCGACTCGATGTTCCCCGCGACCTTGCCGTCGATGCGGAACCCTCGGTCGCCCTTGAGGTCGCCCCTGACCTCCGACGCAGCGCCGAGGATGTTCTCGATCTCGCCCGCCGCGGCCTGCTCGTTCCCCTGCTTGCGACCCCAGGCCATGGTGCTCGGTCTCCGGCGTGCGCGCCGCCGTACCGGCGCTGCGCTGCCGAGTGTATCGATCCTCCGGTGCGCGGGGAGCCTTAAGATGCACGACGAGCTCCAGCGTCGACCGCGCTCACCTCGCCCTGCTCCGCCGCTCGACCGCCTGGGTGCGGAACGGCTCGTCGCGCGTGCGGGCGAGGTAGGTGTCCCAGATGCGCGGTCGATCGTCCGGAGCGCAGCGCTCGAGGAGCAGGGCTGCGTCGAAGCCGATGCTCGCGTCCGCCCCTCGCACCAGCTGCCAGAGCGTGTCGGTCGGCGTCGTCGTGTCGCCCGACGCGAGGAGCACCTCCGACCACCGGAACATCGCCCGTCGACGCAGCTCCGGCTCCACGCGCGGCGCGTCGATGACGCTGCGGAACAGGCTCCTCGCGCCCGCGCGGTCCCCCTGATCGAGGCGCGCGAGCCCTCGCTCCCAGAGCTCCTCGGCGGTCGGAGCCTTCACGATCGCCGGGCGCACCGACGACGGCACGGGAGGAGGCTGCTCGGCGCTGGGAGCCGGAGCGACGGTCTCGACAGGCTCCGGCGTGCTCGCGGGGTTGCCGCTCGTGAACGCGTGCGGGGCGCGCTCGGTCGGCGCAGCTGTTTCGACGGAACGCGGGACCGCGAGGGGAGGGCGCTCGTGCGCGGTAAAGAGCGGCGCGAACGCCCACGCGCTCGCCACCCCGACACCGACGAAGAACACCGCGCTCAGCGCCGCCGTCCGCGCGGGACGCCGCATGCGTGTGCGGGCCAGACGTCGCTCGCGGAAGACGGCGCGCGCGTCGTCGCTCGCGGCCTCCTCCTTCCAGACGACCTTGCTTGCACCGAGGACGGAGAGCACGTCGCCGCACGAGGCGCAGGCGCTCGTATGCTCGAGCAGCGTCGGCGTGCGCTCGCCGAACGGGTCGAACCCTTCAGGGCAGCTCATGGCTCCTCCCTTGCGAACAGCGGGTCATGGCGCAGGCGCTCGTAGAGCTCTCGACGCGCGGTCGCGAGGCGCGAGCGCACGGTGGGCTCGGGGCACTCGAGGATCGTGGCGACCTCGGAGACAGGGAGAGCCTCGAGGTCGACGAGGGTGAGGGTGGCGCGCTTGACCGGCGAGAGACTGGCCAGGGCCACGTGGAGGCGTCGGCGTCGCTCGGCGAGGACGAGTCGCTCAGGCACGGAGGCCTGTCGGTCGACGAGGGCGGCGTCGTCGAGGGAGCGATCGCCCCACGCCTCGAAGCGCGCGAGCCAGCGTCGCCACGAGCGCCAGTGGTTGAGCGCGACGTGCGTGCACACGCGGTAGGTGAACGTCGAGAGGCGGGACCGCCCTTCGAACCCCTCGATGCTGCGAGCGACCTGTTCGAGGGCGGCCTGGGTGAGGTCCTCGAGCTCGCGCGTCGGGCCGACCAGGCTTCGCATCTGGCGATGCACGGTCACGACGACCTCGTCCCAGGGGACGACGTCCCCTTCGCGCGAGGCGCCTGCCAGGACACCCTCGTCGTGCGCGATTAGAACGCCCGCCACGCGAGCCCCAGCTCCAGCGCGGCGATCTGGGCCGACGCGCCGAGCTCGTTCGTGAGGTGAGTGACGCTCAAGCGGGCGAACGGGCGGACCGCCCACGACTCGAACGGCACCTGCACCGTGACGGCGACGTTGCCATACCCGGTGGCTGCGCCCGCGTTGGCGGGCCCCCACGTGGAGCCTCCGCCGACGCCGACGGCGACACCGACCCAGGAATCATCGAAGGGTGCACCCCACCCGACCGTCCCGCCCACGAGGAGCCCCTCGCCCACGGTCTGGTCTTTCCAGTTCCAGGGCCCGGCCCAGTCGGCCTTCGAGAACTGCGCGTAGGTGAGCCCCGGCCCGACGTAGAAGCCGTGCGGGAGCGGGAAGGCGAACGCAGCGCTCAGCCCGGTGGCGCCCTGTGCGTTGTTCGAGACGCCTGTGAACGCGGATGCGGCGAGGCCCCCGTGGCTCTCGACCCAGTGCCGCGGGGTCTTTCGACGCGGCTTCGGCGTGTCGGCGTCGGGTGGGAGCGCGACTGCTCTTGCAGGAGCCTCGAGCACGACGGGAGCGGGGACCTCCTGAACGAGCTCGGTCGGCTCCGTCGGCTCGGGCGGCTCGGTCCGCGTCACGGGCGGCGCTGCCGGTGTCTCGGGCTCGATCACGAGCCGTGCCCTCGCGATCCACATCGCCGCGCGTCGCAATCGCTGCTCGCGGTCGCCCGTGAGCGTGACGTCGAGGGCCTCGCCCGCCCGGACTCCGGCGAGCCCGAGCCTCCAGCGCATCCCGGGCTCGCACCGCAGCGTCGCCCGCTCCGTCGCCTCGGCCTCCGACGCCGCCACCTCACACGCCCCGAGCGCATCGCACGCGAGCTCGACGTCGCGCGCAAACGCAGGCAGCTCACGAGAGCAGGTCCACGGGCGCGCCTCGAGCCACACTCGCCGGGCGCTCGCGGTCTCATCGGCACGCGCGGACCCGGTCGCGGTCACCAGCGCGACGCCGACGAGCACCGCTGTCATCGCCTGCCTGCTGTGCTTGCGGTCGTTCATGAAGGGTTAGTCACCGCTATCCACCCGGATGATCGAACAATCTTGGCTCGCCAGCGGAGACCCATGGCGTGATACTGCGCGGCGGGATCTCGCAGGGCAACCTGCGGTCTCCACGCGCGCGAGCGTTCCATGGTCGACGACGTCACCTCTCCCCCCAGCCCCGTTCAGGAAGGGGACGTCATCGGCGGCAAGTTCCGCGTCGAGCGGGTGCTCGGGATCGGCGGGATGGGCGTCGTCGTCGCTGCAATGCACCTCGACCTCGACCAGCGGGTGGCGCTGAAGTTCCTCCTCCCGGCCGCCGCGCACCGCCCGGACGTCGCCGCGCGCTTCGGTCGCGAGGCGAGATCGGCGGCGAAGATCCGCTCCGAGCACGTCGCCAAGGTGCTCGACGTCGGGACACTCGCGGACGGCGCTCCGTACATGGTCATGGAGTACATGGACGGCGAGGATCTCGAGCGCCTCCTCCGGCGCGGCGGCCCGCTGCCCGTGCCGCTGGCGATCACGTACGTCCTCCAGGCGACCGAGGCCATCGCGGAGGCCCACGCGCTCGGCATCGTTCACCGCGACCTCAAGCCAGCGAACCTGTTCCTGGCGCAGCGCCCGAGCGGGGAGCCGATCATCAAGGTGCTCGACTTCGGGATCTCCAAGTCTACGCAGGCGACCGATCAGGCGCACATGACGAAGACGAGCGCGATCCTCGGCTCGCCGCTCTACATGTCCCCCGAGCAGATGGCCTCGGCGAAGTCGGTCGACACTCGGTCGGACATCTGGGCGATCGGCGTGGTCCTCTACGAGCTGCTCACACAGAGGACGCCGTTCCCCGCCGACACGATGCCGGAGCTCGTCGCGGCGATCTTGCAGCGCGTGCACGAGCCGCTCCGTCAGCTACGTCCGGATGTGCCGCCCGGGCTCGAGGCGGCCCTCGATCGATGCCTCGAGAAGGACCCCGCGCGCCGCTACCAGAACGTGGCGGAGATGGCGGCGGCCTTTGCCCCGTTCGGTCCTCCGCGGAGCGAGGTCTCGGTCGAGCGGATCTTGCACGTGGTCGGCGGCGCGGACCTGGCCAACAGCGGGAGGGCTCCCGGTTTCCCGCAGTCCGGCGCGATGCTCGCGGCGCCTACGGCGGTTGGTGTGCGAACGAACTCGCAGTGGTCAGGCTCGGTGTCGGGAGTCGGATCTCCGCCGCTCCCGACGACGGTGAAGGTGATCCTCGGAGGGCTGGCGCTCGCCGTCGTGGTCGCCGGGATCGCGGTCGCGGTCATTGTCTCGAACCGTGCGACGACGGGCGCCGTGGTCGTGTCTGCGACGGCTGCCTCGGCGAACGCTGGCGCCGGGAACGCTGGCGCCGCCGCGACGGGCGCCCTTTCCGCGTCACCGTCGGCGTCGTCGGCGCCGAGCGCTGCCGAAGCTGCTGCCACGGCGAGCGCGCCCGCCGCGACCGTCGTGCCCCGGCACACGCCGCCGCCGAAGGCATCCGCGCCGCCGGCCTGCAAGACGATCAGCTACTTCGACGAAGACGGGAACAAGCGTTTCAAGCAGGAGTGCCCGAAGTGAAGCTCGCCGTCTCTGTGTGCGACGCGTCTCGTTCCAGCGAGGTCCCGTCAGCCGTAGCTCACGAACGGAGCCCGCGCGTGCGCGACGTACTCGGCCACGCTCGCGCGCTTCCACTGCGCCTCGGCGTAGTCACGCAGCGCGTCGGGGACGACGCCCTCGTCCGCCCATAGGCGGTGCAGGAAGAACGCGAGCTCGGCGTCGACGATCGACCACTCGCCGAACATCGGGCCACGCCCACCCTGCACGAACCGCGAAGCCAGCGTCACGACCTTCGCTGCGCAAGAAGCGCCGCGCGGCGTGAGCGGCGCCCGCGGCAGCTCGTAGAAGATGACCTCGGCCGACCGCTCCGCGCGCACCGGCAGCGTCTCGTCGCTGCGCAGCCACGACATCAGCTGGCGCGCCCTCGCGCGCGCCTTCACGTCCACCGGGAGCAGCGCGGCGTGCGCTGGCGGTGCGAACGTCTCCTCGAGGTACTCGACGATCGCGGACGACTCGGTCAGCCAGAAGTCACCGTGCGCGATCGCCGGGACGCGCCCGCTCCAGCTTCGCTCTCGATACTCGAGGGCCTGCTGCTCGCCTGCCTGGAGCCGGACCTCCTTCACGTCGAAAGGCACCCCCTTCTCGCGGAGCGCGACGAAGCAGGTGAAGACGTAAGGGCTGATCCAGAACCCGTCCGAGTAGAGCGTGACGGAGGTCACTGCGCTCTCGTCGGTGCGGCGAGCAGCTCGTTCACCAGCGTGCTCGCGGTGAAGACATGGGAGAGCGCCTCGAGCATCCCCGCGCTGTCGACGCTGACCGCGCGCGCCGTGACCTCGGTGTAGACGAACGCGTTCGGCAGGCTGCTCAGGTTGCCGTCGAAGATGAGGCCGACGAGCTCGCCGTTCGCGTTCACCACCGGGCTGCCGCTGTTGCCGCCGATGATGTCGTTGGTCGAGACGAAGTCGAGCGGGACGTCGGGCTTCACGTCCGCCTTGTGATCGAGCCAGCGCTGCGGGAGCTTCGTCGGCTGCTTTCCGGTCGCGTGCTTGTACATGCCCGCGAAGTCCGTCGACCACGGGATGGTCTTCCCGTTCTCGCGGTAGCCTTTCACGACGCCCGGGGAGAGGCGCAGCGTGAACGTCGCGTCCGGATAGACGCCGGTGCCTCGCACGGCAAACGTCGCTTGCGCGATGCGCTGACCGACCTGCCGCATCGGGCCCTCGACGTCGTCCTCGTACTGCTTCCGCGCCGCGCGCGCCCCGTCGTCGACGAGCCTGGCCAGCGCGACCAGCGGGTCCGTGGACGCGTCGATGGCGGCCGCGCCGCCGTCGTAGAGGGCGTGGCGGACGTACGGATCGGTCAGCTTGGTGCCTGCCATGATCTCCGCGGCCGCGTCCTGCGTCGTGCGCCCCGCGAGGACCTGCTTCACGAGCGGGTCCGTCGCGCCGAGGTCGCGCACCAGGCGATCGAGCCACGTCTTGAGCTCGATGGCCTCGACGCCGCCGTAGATGGGCGCGTTCGAGAACAGCTCGAACTTCAGCGAGTCGAGGGCCGAGTCGCGATACTCCCGGAGCCGGATCGCGCTCGGGATGGCGAGCTCGCGCGGCAGCCGGACGAGGGCTCGCGCGATGGCGAAGAGCTCGGAGCGGTTCGCGCGCTCCAGCCCGGCGTACCGCTTGTAGATCGCCGCGTACGCCTGCTGCGCCTTCTCGGCGTCGTCCCACACGGAGCCGAACTTCGCCGCGAGCGCGGGGTCGGCCTGTACGGCCTTCCGGAGCGCCTCCTCTTCATCCTTCTTGTGCTTCATCAGCGCGGCGTCGTGGAGGCCGGCGCTCTCGCCCGTGATCGCCTTGATGCCGTTCTCGAGGCGGAAGATCGCGTGGCGAACCTCGCGCTCGCGCTCGGCGTTCCCCTTCGCGAAGTCCCTCAGCGCGGTCCGCTCCCGGTTCGCCTGGTCGAGGTAGTACGGGAAGACGACGTCGCGGAGGCGCGTGAGCTGGCCGACCGTGTCCATCCGGTCGGTCTTGCCCGGGTGACCGCTCACGAAGACCGTCTCTCCGTCGCTCGGTCCGGTGGTGCTCCAGTGGAGGTAGTCGTGCGCCTCCACCGCCTTGTCGTCCTCGTAGACGCGGAAGATCGCGAGGTCGAGGTCGTAGCGGGGGTAGGTGAAGTTGTCCGCGTCGCCGCCGAAGAACGCGATGTCCTGCTCGGGGGCGAAGACGAGGCGGACGTCCTTGTACTTCTTGTACGTGTAGAGCTGGTACTTGCCCCCCGCGTAGAGCGTGACCACGTCGCAGCGGGTCGCGTTCGCGTGCGGCCCCGCGTGGGCGTCGGCGCATGCCTGCTCGATCTTCGACATCGCGGCCTTGGTCGCCTTGTTGGCGTCCGCGTCGCTCATCCCCTCGGCTCGCGCCGCCTTCACCGCGTCGGTCACGTCCTCGATCGAGACCAGCTGGTTCAGCTCGAGGTCGGGGCACTTCACCTCGGGGCCGTCGGTGCCGGCGACGTAGCCGGTGTCGAGGTAGTCGCGCTGCGCCGTCGCGATCTTCGAGATGCAGTCGGAGGCCACGTGGTGATTCGTGAGGACGAGCCCGTGTGCCGACACGAACGACCCGGACCCGCCGCTGTTGAAGCGCACCGAGGAGAGCCGCACGTGGTCGAGCCACGCATCGGTCAGCGTCACGCCGTGGTCCTTCAGGATCTGATCCCTCGGCACCATGTTGAACGGCCACATGCCCTCGTCGGCCCGCGCGGCGGGCGAGGCCGTGACGGCGGCGGCGGAGAGGACCAAGAGGCACGCGATGGAGAGCTTGCGCATGGGATCCTCGTCTACTTGACCTCCAGAGCGCGCCACAAGTGCCACCTCGTCACCGCGCGATACAGCCGGCGAGAGCTCGTCCCTTGGCCTCGCGTCGGAGTCACGGGCCGCAGCGGTTCTTGAAGATCCAGACGGTGCCTGCGTACGGATAGTCGGGGTACCTCCGGTCGCCGCGGAGGCCGCCGACGGCCAGATCGACGCGGCCATCGTCGAAGAACGAGCCGGTCTCCACCGTGAGGTAGGTGTCGGGTGCGCCGCTCGCGAGGGTGACGCTCGGCTCGAACGTGCCGTCGCCAAGGCCGCGCGAAAGGACGAGGCCGTTGGCAGGGAACGTCGATCCGTCCGGCACTCCGGGCGGCTCGGGCTCGAGGAGGTACACAGTCGCAAGGTCGGTGTGACCGTCGCCGTCGATGTCCGCGGCGACGACCTGCACACCCGCGAACGTGTCAACGACTGCGAGCGCGCCCGGGAGCGCGTCCGCGGTGATCACGGGCGCGCCGAAGGTGCCGTCGCCACGGCCCGGCAACACGACGATCGAGCTCCCGGCGATCAGCACGAGATCGAGCGTCCCGTCGCCGTTGAAGTCGGCCACGACAGGGGCGAGCGGGTTCGGGCCGCCCACGTTCCCGACGAACGGGTTCGCGGACCCCTCGGTACCCGGCGGATACGGAGTCAGCGCGGCCGCCGCGAACGAGCCGTCCGACTGGGCCAGCAGGACCTGCATGAAGCTCCGTAAGGACACCTTCCGCCCGAGACCCACGAGCGCGTCGATCTGTCCGTCGCCGTTGAAGTCCGCGCGCACCGGTGGCCAGCTCGACACGAGCGGGTTGACGCGGATCGACCCCGCGTCGCCGGCGTCCGCCTGCACGGAACCTCGCCGGAGGATCTGCGGCGACGGGCTCGCCGGCATGAGCGTCTCCCACCAGTAGGTGTTCGGGGCGAGCGGCGGCGCGAGCGATCCGGCGTCGGGGATCTCCCCGACCCCGAAGAGCGGCACGCCATCCATGAAGGGCGGGGGCGCCGCGAGCGCGACCACGTTCGACGCCTGAACGCCGTCGAGCGCGATCGGCGGCGACGGCGCGCTCGCCACGCCGAACGTCCCGTCGCCGAGCCCGAGGCGGACCTGCTCGCCGACCGCCCCCTCGCCCGGTCCGCCGACGGCCCACTGCTCGAGGAGCAGGTCGGCAACGCCGTCGCCGTCGAGGTCGGTGACGAGGACGCCGCTGTACCACTTGCCCACGTCGTCCGCCGACTTCGGGAGCGCGAGGAACGTCCCGCCGAGCTGCCCGAGGAGCGTGGCGGTCGCGGCGAACGGCGGATAACCGTTTCCCCCCGCGTCCGCGATGCGGTCCGCGAGACCAAGCGCGAAGAGGTCGGCGATGCCATCCCTGTTCAGGTCCGTCACCACTAGCGTCTGCACGACGGTGTCGACGGCGTAGGCGACGGGTGACTCGAAGAGGAAGTGGCAGCCGGCATCGGCGTCGACGGTGGCGTCGCGCAGCGCGTCGGTCCCGGCGTCGAGCGCGTCGGTCGCGGCGTCGAGGCCTCGTTGCGGGCCGTCGCGATGTGTATCGGCGCGCGAGTCCCGGGTCGCGTCGAACGTCGCGTCGCGGACCGTGACGTCGGGTCCGGCGTCCATGCGCGGGGGAAGGACGCTCGCGTCGGGCTCGACGGCGCTTCCGAAGAAGAGCTCCGACCGCGCTCCGCAGGCCACGGCGGGGGTCGCGAGCAGGATTAGCCCGACGATGTTCCGCGCCAGCGTGCTGCGAGCCGTCACGAGCTTGCGCATGTGACGCTCGTCTACTTCAGCTCCAGAGCGCGCCACAAGTACCAGCTCGCCACGGTGCGGTACGGGCGCCAGCGCTCGGCCCGCTTCGCGATCTCGGCCGGGACTGGCAGCTCGTCCCTGGCCTTCGTCTTCACGCGGAACGTCCTCGCGTATCCCTTGCGCACCCCGTAGTCCCCGATCGGGAGCACGTCCGGTCGCCCGAGCCGGAACATCAGGAGCATGTGGACGGTCCACACCCCCACGCCGCGCACGGCGGTGAGGCGCTCGATGATCTCCGCGTCCTCCATCGCCGCGAGCGCTGCGGAGCCAGGGACGGTGCCGTCGATCGTCTTGGCCGCCAGATCACGGAGCGCTGCGGCCTTGCTCCGCGAGATGCCGACGGCGCGGAGCTCCTCGTCCGACGCAGCGACGACACGCTCGGGCCTGGGGAAGGCGCCGCCGACGCCGAACCCCGCGCGGAACCGTCCGAGGATGGCTGCGGCGGCCTTGCCCGTCACCTGCTGGTGGAGGATCGACTCGGTGAGCGACTGGAAGGGAGCGTGGGTCGCCTCGGCCTGCAGGGTGAACGCGCCGACGCGCGTGATCAGGCGAGAGAGAACGCGGTCGCGCGCGTGGAGATGAAGGACCGCCTCGGCCACGTCGAAGGCGAGGGGACTCGCGCCCGCGTACAGGGATGACTCGGCCGGCTTCGCAGGGGGGCTCGCCATGCAGCGAACGCTAGCGTCTTCGCGGCCAGCGCACTACTTGCCAACCGTCGGTGGTGACTCCGTGGTCGTCCCTCAATTGGGGAGGCAGCACTCGAGGCCGAGGCCACCACCGCACGAGTACGTCGTCGCCGAGCCGATGTGGCCCGCCGCGCAGTTGTTGGGAACGAGCGCGACGCACGCCCCTCCGGCGCCGGTGCACGTCCCTCCGGCGTCGTGCTCGCCCGCGTCGTGGGCTCCCGCGTCACCGTGCTCCTTGCAGTAGCCGATGCCTCCCCCCTTCGGCTCGATCGGGACGCACGATCCCGTCACGGCGCCCGGGCACTCGCTGTCCTTCGAGCAGATCTGGTACGTCGTGCACGTCGCCGAGCAGGCCGAGCCCGTGTATCCGGTCACGTACGAGAACGACGCGATGCCGCCGTCGCCGCACGCTGGCTGCGCGGCCTGCAGCCCGATGGTCCCCGTCCCGCAGCACACCGTCCCGGCCTTCGACGCGCAGTCGAACGCGCCCTCGCACGCCCAGTCCGTGGACATCGCGACCGGGCACGCCGTCGTCGCGGGCTCGCACGTCGACGCTGTCGCCGCGCTCTCGGGAGGCTCGCAGCAATGCTGACCCGCCGCGCACGTCGTGGCCTTGCCTGCGTCGCCGACGCTGAAGGGGCAGTAGACGCCCGCCTTCGTCTCGGCATGCAACGCGGTGGGGGCCTTGTAGCAACCGCCATCCCCCGCGCTGCCCGAGGTGCTGCCACTGGCTGTGCTGCTGCCGCTCGCCGAGCTCGACGTGGTGCTGCCGCCGTCGCCCGTCCCGGAGCCCGCGTCCGGAGTCGTCGACGCGCTGCTCGTCGTCGTGCTGTTTGCCATCGACGTCGCCGTGCTCGTGCTCGTCGACGCGGCGCTGCTCGTGCTGAAGCTGAGCGCGGTCGACGTCCCGGTCGTCGTCGTGGTCGCGCCGCCGTCGGCCGTCGACCCGCTCGCACCGCACGCTGCGACGACGCCCATGCCGAGCACCAGACCAGCCGCCATCGTCAACGCCGTGAGCTCTCGATTCATCCCCCCTGGGTATCACGAGCTCGAGCGTTGGCCGACTAGCTCTTGCAGTAGCCGATGCCGGCGCCCTTCGGCTCGACGGGGGAGCACGTGGCTCCTCCGGGGCATTCGCTGTCCTTCGAGCAGATCTGATAGCCGCTGCACGACGCGGCGCAGCTCGAGCCAGCGAAGTCGGAGATGTACTCGAACGGCGCGATCCCTCCGTCTCCGCACGCTGGCTGCGCGGCTTGCGCCTCGATCGTACCCGTTCCGCAGCAGACCGTCCCCGGCGTCGCGGCGCAGTCGAGCGTCCCGTCGCAGTCCCACCGCGTCGACGCGGCGATCGGGCACGCCTTGCTCGCGGCCACGCAGGTGGACGTCGTGTTCGACGTCGCCGGCGGCTCGCAGCAATGGTCGCCGGCCGGGCATGTGAGCGCCGCTCCACCGTCGACCCCGCTGAACGGGCAGTAAACACCTGCCGTCGTCTCGGCGTGCAGCGCGGTCGGCGCCTTGTAGCAGGTGCCGCCGCCGCTCGAAGTGCTGCTGCTCGGGGCGGAGGTCCCGCTCTGGCTCCCGGATGCAGTGCCGCTGGTCGAGCTGCTCGTGCTGCTCGCGGCGCTCGCGCTCGATGACGCTGCGCTGCTCGTCGACACGTCGCTTCCGGTCGCGCTGGTCCACGCGCTCGCCGACGAGGCCGACGTCGTCGAGCCGCCGAGCTGGATGCTCGTCGCTGCAGTCCCTCTCTCGCTGCCTGTCTGCGTACCCGCGTCGGTGTCGACGACGAAGACGGTCACGCCTCCCGCCGTATCCACGACGCCTCCCGCGTCCGCGGTGAGACCATCGCCCGTCGCGCACGCCGCGAGCGTGGAGAAGAGAGAGAGGAGCACGCCTGCACGGTCACGAGCCTTCATGCGCGAGGATGTACACGCCGTGTCGTCGCCACGCTGTGACGTGTTCGCAAAGGTCGTGAGTGTTTCGCGCGAAGCGCCGTCCGAGTCGACTACTTCGACAGGAGCCGCCCGTGCGACGTCGCGGGTGCGCTGACGCCCTTGCGGAGCACGATGCGCCGCCCCGCGGCCTTGCCGTGCGCGTACGCCTCGTTCTTCCGGCTCCCCGCGTAACGGACGTGCTGGATGCGCGGATGTCGCTTGCGGAAGTAGCCCCCGAGGTCGGCGTCGCGCACCCAGACGAGCCCCTCCTCGCGATGCTTCACCGATTGCAGCGACAGCTTCTCCGCGAAGCCGGTCATGACGCCCGAGACGAACACCCTCCGGTCGCGGTTCGCGCGGATGCCCGTCTGCTTCTTGTGCTCGGCCCAGAGCTGCTCGGACGTGTTCGTCAGGAACGCGTGGACGTACTCCGCCATCGCGAGGTTGGCCTCGCTGCCGCAGAGCTCCAGCACGGTGCCTCGCTTCGCTTCGAGCACGCGATAGACCGGGACCCAGATGACCTCGACGAAGAAGTACTTGCCGAGGATCATGGCGAGCATCCGCTCGGACTCGCTCACGCGCCCCGTGGGCTTTCCGACGTGCAGGAAGCCGTACGCGCGCGCCGTCGACCCTGCGGAGACGTCCAGGTTGTACTTGAGCATCAGGCGCTGAGCCGCCGAGGCTGCCGCCTCCGCCTCGTGGACGTTCGGGCTCTCCGCGAGCGCGAGCAGCCGCGCGATGCGGTCGACCAGCCGCTTCTCGCCGTCGTCGTGCACGCCTGCAGGCAGCCCCGCCGCCGCCGGGTCGACGCCGAGGCGCGCGCACACGCCGCGGAACGCAGGTCCGTGCGCGGTCTCCCCCTTCTCCTGCAGCACCTCGCTCACGTACTGGTGCGCCATCTCGTGCTTGAGCACCTCCGAGAGCACTCCCCATCCATGCGTCAGCAGCGCCGCGCGCGAGAGCTCGATGCTCCGGCGCTCGGCGTTCCAGCAGCCGAGGCGTGTCGACGTCTCGGAGAGCTCGAGGGTCGGAACCGTCAGGCTGCTGCGGAAGAAGTCGGCGTTGAGCCGCTTGTACTCCGCGACCAGCTCGCGCATCAGCGCCCGTTCGAGCTCGATCGCGAGCCCCTGACCGAGATCCGTCACGTCAGTGTCAGGCGGCTCGGTGCCGCACGAGCTTCCCGGCCTCTACGAGCTCGCTCGTCTCGCTCGCGCCGCGCTTGGTCTCGATCATCCGCTCGATCGTGCGGTGGCATGACCCGCAGTCGCCTCCGGCGCCGCACGCCTTCGTGACGGCCTCGCGTGAACACGCACCGGCCTCGATGGCGGAGACAACCTCTCGATCAGTGACGGCGTGGCAGACGCAAACCCACATGACCTCGTGACCTCACCTCTAACGTTATTGAAAGTGGCTATCGTTGGCAAGGCAATCGGCGGGGTTTTCTTGACCTGTGGCGGGTTCCTGGCGACGCAAGATGGGTCGCGGGGCGCAGGAACCGCCGTTGCCGCCACTCGTGGCGGGTTCTGACCCGACGTTGGTGGGTTTGACGGGCAGGAACCCGCCACGAGACCGAGCATTGGCGGCATTGTCGTCGAGATCCCCGCCACAGAGCTCCAGGATGGCGGGGTTGTCTCTCACGAATGCCCCTTCGTCCTCGAGCTTGGCGGGTTGGTCAATGAGCTTGGCGGGTACCGGAGGGCGAAACCCGCCACACAGCTCCCTTGGGCACTGTCCTAATTTCACCCGGCCGAGGTCCGGAAATGACGCAGGGGTAGCGCTACGATCTGGGCGTGACCATCCTGACCATGACGAAGACCTGGGAGCGCCCGACCGCGCCGGCCCGTACCTGCACGCCCGACCTTACGCCGGACGAGATGGTCGCGGTTCGGCGAGCGCTCCTCTTCCTCCGCACTCGCGAGGGGTCCACCGCCAAGCTCGCGCGGGCGCTCGGGGTCCAGCCGTGGACAGTCGGCCGGGCGCTGGCGGCGAAGGGGAAGCCTGTGGCGTCGCTGGCGCTGAGGGTCGCGAGGCTGGCTCACGTCCCGGTCGAAGACGCGCTTTCCGGCGCATTCCCCGCGCCGTCGGCGTGCCCCCACTGCGGGAGGGGCTAGCATGCTACCCTGTGTTTGTGTTCAGTGTAGGCCGCGCGCGAGAATCCACCACCGCATACGTGTGTGCCCCTGAAAGTTGTCAGGCATGGTCGCGGCTCGCCTACGCTCGCCGGTTCATGAGCGACAAGGGGAAGTCGGGAGACGATACCACAGCGCAGGTCCCCGCCGAGCGTGAGTGGTCAGATGACGTGCATTCGGCATCGAACTGCCCGCCTGACGGCTGTGAGAAGGCGAGCGGCCCCGTCTACCGTCGCGTCACTGGACGTATCAAGGAAAGGGGTCACCGTACCTATGCCGAGGAGGGCATGTGCCAGCCAGGCATGGATAAGTGCGACTGCGCATCACTATCTTGCTATCGAGATCTCGAACTTCTGCGCGAACGAATGCAGGTCAAGAAGTACATGGCGAAGCAGGCAATCGTTCGAGCCGATCTGACGGAGGAGCATGGCGTGATGAAGCAGACCGGCACCGACGAGGCGCACTGGTCTGTATGGCTTCGCCGGAAGGTGTTGCCCCAGCAGATTGACTCGATGTTCAAGGTCGTACCATGAACTTCGATTGGTCATCCCTGCCGCGGGACGCCGAGTACGCGGCCAATTTTACCCGGACGCTCGAGTATGTCCTCATCGATCTCGATGGACCGCAGCTCGTTGTCGCAAAGGATGCGTCTGGCCGACGATATTTGGGTCTCGCCGCTGACGAGGACGAGCGAGCGGCGAGATGGATTTATGCGCCAACGACAGATCTGGAACTCGAGGCTCTCTGTACTGGCGCGGTGTCGATGTACAACGCGATTGCAAAGGGAGCAGTCGACGTGGTCGATCTTGTCGACGGCTCACCGAGGTTCGTTACGCGTGCATCGTCTGCTGTGATCCCGGATGACGTATTGCCTGTTCTTGACGCAAACCTGCCGGAGGACATTGGAAGGCGCGCCATGCGCGTCTTCCTCGGTCGATCGCAAAGGACGTTCGTCCGCCCTGTACTGCGCTGTGGTGGAGAGCCCGTCCGTGGCTCATCGATCAGCTTTGCCGCACTCGCAAAGATCGCAGGGTCGATACAGGCTCTGTGGAGCGCCATCGCGAGCGCATCGCTACCATCTCCAAGGACGACTGAAGAACTGGACCGAAGGGCCGACGTAACTACGCTTCGTATGGCCGATCGTGAGGCCGCATCCTTTGGTATCGCAATGACAGACGTTGTCGACGACGCGTTCAACACTATTGCTAGTGTGTATGTCGACTTGACGCGCATGTCTCCCGGCAGCATCGATAGGCTGGTCCCATTTGATGCTGGCGTCCTAAAGCAGCATAGGGCGTACCTGAGGGTGCTGCACGATCACCGCGCCGAAGTGCTTGCAGAGTTTGGTGGAGGCTCCGCGTATGTCGGGTCTGGGTATGCTGCAAGGATCGCCGACATGATCGTGCCAGGCCGCAATCAGTCTCCCAGCGCAGACAACGACAGATCCGTCGTTGCGCGAGGATATTTTTTTGGCGGCGATCTTCGGCGCCATACGTTCCGTTTTTTTGACACAATCACCGGGCGCGACCTCACGGGACGCATGCCAGCACGCCTACAGCAGACGATCTCGGCGCGACACGGGGGCGAACTGGGGCTTGGGGAGCGTACCCTCTATGACGTCGAGATCGCCGTCCGGTCCGACGGCACGATGATCATGGTCGACGCTGCGGAGACACAGGCCAGACTAGACTTTTAGTCATCCAAAAAGTCTTGACGTGCGCCGTTTATGTCATACAGTAATGACATGGCTAACGTCCTTCCCCGCTCCAAGCAGCTCGCTGTCATCGGCGCCCTCGTTGAGGGCTGCTCGATTCGCTCCACCGAGCGCATGCTTGGCGTCCACCGCGACACGGTGATGCGCCTCGGCGCTCGCGTGGGCGAGGGCTGCGCCTACCTGCTGGACGAGATGATGCGCGATCTGCCGTGCGAGCGGCTCGTAACCGCTGCACGCCGACGCGTACTGGCGAGACAGCACGGCGAGGAGCATCGTCACATGCGTGAGCGACAGGGCGTCAGTTCGTCGGGGTCTTCTGCTGCGCGGTCAGCGGGGGAGGGATCGTG
>Ga0302279_10000063_pt1 | contig 141535 bp, 114 predicted proteins | sample III_Bog_N3_3_FD_194541 | JGI IMG/M metagenome (GOLD analysis project Ga0302279, IMG submission 194541) | Peat permafrost microbial communities from Stordalen Mire near Abisko, Sweden - III_Bog_N3_3 | ecosystem: Environmental > Terrestrial > Soil > Wetlands > Peat | place: Sweden: Abisko... | reverse complement strand
AAGCTGCCGTCGTCGTCGCGCTTGAACTCGATGCGGGTGTTGGGGCCCACCGTCAGCATCTGGCCGACCGTGACCGACCACGTGTCAGCCGCGGCGGCATCGACGATGTCGATCTCGTGCGGGCGCACGTAGTCGGTCTCCGAGCCGCGCGAGAACAGGTTCACGTCGCCGAGGAACTGCAGCACGAAGGGCGTGGCCGGGTGGTCGTAGACCTCGCTGGGCGCGCCTTGCTGCTCGATCTTGCCGGCGTTCATGACGACGACGCGATCGGCCACTTCCATCGCCTCTTCCTGGTCGTGCGTGACGAACACGCTGGTGACGTGCATCTCGTCATGCAACCGGCGCAGCCAGCGGCGCAGTTCCTTGCGCACCTTGGCGTCGAGCGCGCCGAAGGGCTCGTCCAGCAGCAGCACCTTGGGCTCGACCGCCAGCGCGCGCGCGAGCGCGACGCGCTGGCGCTGGCCGCCCGATAGCTGGTGCGGGTGGCGATCGGCGAGCCAGTCGAGTTGAACGAGCTTGAGCAGGTCGGCTACCTTGGCCTTGATCTCGCGCTCCGACGGCCGCGTCGCTTTCGGGCGAACGCGCAGGCCGAAGGCCACGTTCTCGGCGATCGTCATGTGGCCGAACAGCGCGTAGTGCTGGAACACGAAGCCGACGTTGCGCTCGCGCACCTCGGTGTGCGTGGCGTCCTCGCCGTGAAACAGCACGCTGCCCGCGTCCGGCACTTCCAGCCCCGCGATGATGCGCAGCAGCGTGGTCTTGCCCGAGCCCGACGGGCCCAGCAGCGCGACGAGCTCGCCGGCGGGCACGTCCAGGCTCAGGTTGTTGCAGACGGCCAGATCGCCGTACTTCTTCGTGACGTTGCGGACTTCAATGCTCATGACGCGCTTCCTGATGCGACGCCTTCGCGCGCCGCTCGACGATGTACTTCAGCACCAGCGTGACCAGCGCGAGCGCCGCCAGCAGCGAGGCGACGGCGAAGGCCGCGGCGAACTGGTAGTCGTTGTAGAGGATCTCGATGTGCAGCGGCAGCGTGTTGGTCTGGCCGCGGATGTGGCCCGAGACCACGCTGACCGCGCCGAACTCGCCCATCGCCCGCGCGTTGCAAAGGATCACGCCGTAAAGCAGCGCCCACTTGACGTTGGGCAGCGTCACGCGCCACAGGATCTGCCAGCCCGAGGCGCCCAGCACGCGGGCGGCCTCTTCCTGTTCCTGGCCCTGGGCCTGCATCAGCGGGATCAGCTCGCGCGCGATGAACGGGAAGGTGACGAACACCGTCGCCAGCACGATGCCCGGCACGGCGAACACGATCTTCAGGTCGTGGTCGCGCAGCCATTCGCCGCACCAGCCCTGCAGGCCGAAGATCAGCAGGTAGATCAGGCCGGCGATCACCGGAGAGACCGAGAACGGCAGATCGATCAGCGTCAGCAGCACGTTCTTGCCGCGGAAATCGAACTTCGCGATCGCCCACGCGGCCGCGACGCCGAACACGAGGTTCAGCGGCACCGAGATGCCTGCCGCGATCAACGTCAACTTCAACGCCGACACCGCGTCGGCATCGGTGAGCGCGGCCCAGTAGACGTCGATCCCCTTGGCGAAGGCCTGCACGAACACAGCCACCAGCGGCACGAACAGGAACAGCGTGAGGAAGGCCAGCGCGGCGCCGATCAGCGTGCGCCGCACCCAGGCGGGTTCGCTCACCGCATCGGCCACGCGCGTCGGCGCGAGCGGGCGCACGAGGGGACCCGAATCGGCGACGGAAAGCGTGTCGGCGGGAGTGACAGGAATCGCGCTCATCGTCCCTGGCGCTTGCGCGCCCACGCTTGAATCAGGTTGATCAGCAGCAGCAGCAGGAAGGCCGACACCAGCATCACGACGGCGATGGACGTGGCGCCCGCGTAGTCGTACTGCTCCAGCTTGGTGATGATCAGCAGCGAGGTGATCTCGGAGATCATCGGCATGTTGCCGGCGATGAAGATCACCGAGCCGTATTCGCCCAGCGCGCGCGCGAACGCCAGCGCGAAGCCGGTGAGCAGCGCGGGCATCAGCGCCGGGAAGATGACGTACGCGAAGGTCTGCAGGCGCGTCGCGCCCAGCGTGGCCGCGGCCTCTTCCAGCTCGCGCTGCAGGTCTTCGAGCACCGGCTGCACCGTGCGCACGACGAAGGGCAGGCCGATGAACGTGAGCGCCACGAACACGCCGAACGGGGTATAGCTGACCTTGAACGGCAGCCACCGGCCGATCCAGCCGTTGCCGGCATACAGCGTGGTCAGCGCAATGCCGGCCACGGCCGTGGGCAGCGCGAACGGCAGGTCGACGAGCGCGTCGATGAGCCGCTTGCCCGGGAACCTGTAGCGCACCAGCACCCACGACACCAGCAGCCCGAACACGCCGTTGACCAGCGCGGCGCAGAACGACGCGCCGAAGGTCAGGCGATACGAGGCCATCACGCGTGGCGACGTGACGGTGTCGACGAAGGTGCCCCAGCTGACCGTGAAGGTCTTGAGGAACACCGCCGACAGCGGGATCAGGACGATGAAGCAGAGGTACAGCAGCGCGAAGCCGAGGGCGAGATTGAAGCCTGGCAACACGCTGTGACGCCGCAACAGCAGGGCGCGCGTGGACATGGATTGAAAAGAGACGGGGGACTGGATGGCTGCACGACCTTGACGGAGGCCGAAGTGCCGCAGGCATCCACTTTAGGGCACGTGGTTGCGCCGAAGCAACGAAGCGAAGCGCGTGTTCTTATTCACGTTTCGTTCGATGCAGCGCATCGTCAGCACTGCTCGAATCGCTTTGTCCATGCAGCAGCGCTCGCAGCGCGAGCCGCAAGCCTTCTTCGACCTGCATGAAAGCGTGCCACTCGGTCGCCGTGGCGACCGATACGACTCGCGCTCAGCGAACCTTGGCCAACAACGCCGTCAGTTCGCCCAGCACCTCGCCGATCTGCTTTCGACCGCGCGCATCGCCGCCAAGGCGGTTGCCGAGCTCCTGCTCGACCAGGCTGACGGTCATGTGCACATAGGTGCTGTCCAACGCGCGGCGCACCGCCACGAGCTGGCTCGCGACGTCGATCCCGGGCTGGCCGGACTCGATCATTCGCTGGATACCTCGCAGCTGGCCTTCGGCCCGCTTGAGGCGATTGAGCATTTCACTGCGGCTTTGTTCATCGACAAGCACGGACATTATTTGAACCCTCCAACGGGCAGCACTCCATCGGAGCTGCCGCTTTGCCATTGTGGGCATTTCAAGCGCTTTGCATAGGTGGTGCGGTACCCGCGCGCCGCGAAAACCGCATAAATATCGGGGGGCCACCCCGACGAGAGAGGGTTTGCACGCGGCATTGCAGCAGACTTGTCGCCTTGGCGACAGCTGGAAAAGCATCGATACCGATGCACGTATCGTCGCGCGCTATCGTCTCCTTGGCGTCAGCGGCCGCGCGCCAGCAAGGTCGCCACTTCGGCCGCTGATCGCACGCCCAGCTTGCCGAACACGCGCGCGCGATGCACCTCCACCGTGCGCACCGAGATGCACAACTCGTCGGCGATGACCTTGTTCAGCTTGCCGGCCGCCACGCGCTGCATCACCTCGCGTTCACGCTCGGACAGACTCGCCAGCCGCGCGGCCGTCTCCTCGTCCTTGGAATCGGCGGCCTGGCGCGCCGCGTCCACCGCGAGCGCGCGCATGACGCGCTCGACCAGCGCGACGTCGCCCGACGGCTTCTCGACGAAATCGAACGCGCCCTTCTTCAATGCCTCCACCGCCATCGGGATATCGCCGTGACCGGTGAGGAACAGCACTGGCACGCCGCTGCCGCGCGCCACCAGCGCGTCGTGCACCTGCAGGCCGGACATCGGCTCCATGCGCACGTCCAGCAGGATGCAGCCGGCCAGCGGCGCCTCGTCGGCGACCGCCAGGAACTCGGGGCCGCTGGCGTAGGCGCGGGCCGCCAGGCCGTGCGACTGGAACAGGAAGGTCAGCGCGTCGCGCACCGGCGCCTCGTCGTCGACGAGATGCACCATCGGTTCGGGCGCGCGGGCGTGCAGCGGCGTGGCGTTCATGGCAGATCCTCGAAATGCGCGGCCGCATCGGCGTCGTCTTGCAGCTGCGACGACGGCCACGCGCCCGCCACGGGCAAGGTGAAGGAAAAGCAGGCGCCGCCGAACGCGCCGGCGACGGCGTCGAAAGCGCCGTGGTGCGCTTCGACGATGGAGCGGCAGATGGCCAGGCCCATGCCCATGCCGTCGGGCTTGGTGGAATAGAACGGCGTGACCAGTTGTTCGACGCTGCGTCCGCGCAGGCCCGGGCCCGCGTCGTCGACTTCCAGCCGCAGGAAGCCTTGCGCATCGCTCGCGCCGGGCATGGGGTTGGCGCCGGCGCGCGCGACGCGGATGCGCAGGCGCCGCTGCGCCGCCGGCACGCCGGCCATCTCGTCGCACGCGTTGCGCACGAGATTGAGCACCACCTGCTCGATCAGCACCGGGTCGGCATCGACCTCGGGCAGCTCCGGCTCGATCGCCCACTCCACGTGAAGCTGCAGCCGGCGCAACTCGCGCGCCAGCAGCGCCAGCGCGCGATGCGCGGCATCGGCCAGGTCCATCGCTTCGCGCCGCGGGCTGCGGCGCGTGAGGAACTCGCGGATGCGCTTGACGATGCGGCCGGCCTCGGCCGCCTGGTCGCCCAGCCGCGTCATCGCATCGACGAGCCGCGCATCGGGCTGGCCCGCACGCTCCAGCAGCCGCTTGACGCCCGCGGCATAGCCGGTGATCGAGGTCAGCGGCTGGTTGAGCTGGTGCGCAAGCGCGGACGCGACCTCGCCCAGCATGGTGAGCCGCGCCTGGTGCGCCATCGTGTCGGTCTGGTGGCGCTCGCGTTCCTCGAGGCGCTTGCGTTCGGTGATGTCGAGGATCGAGCCCATCCAGCCGATGTGGCGGCCATCGGCGTCGACCAGCGGCGCCTCGAACATCATCACGTCGATCGGCTGGCCGTCCTTGCGCACCCAGCGCGCCTCGTAGCCATCGCGCGGTGCGCCGCCGGCCATGTTGCGCAGGTGGCGCGACATGCTGTCGGCGATGGCATCGGGCGGCCAGTAGGGCATCGGCACCGCGTGGCCGATCAGCTCCTCGGGGCTGAAGCCCACCAGGTCGCAGAACGCGCGGTTGGCGTACACCAGCGCGCCATCGAGGTCGCGCGCGCGCAAGCCCACCGTCAGCGAATCCTCCATCGCCTGGCGCCACGCCGCTTCGGTGCGCAGCGCGGCCTGCGTGCGCAGCACCTCGTTCATCTGCCAGCGCAGCAGCGCGGTGGCCACGCCGATGAGCAGCAGGAACACGCCCATCATCACGCTGGGCAGGCGCAGCCACCAGGGCCGCGGCGACTCGTGGAACGACAGCTCGAGATAGGTATCGGGCATCGCAGGTTCGAGACTGTGGCGATGCGATTCGGCGGGCGGCGCCTCGCGCTCGCCGGCCTTGAGCGGATCGGCGACGACCTGCCCGTAGCCATCGACCAGGCGCACGTCGTACTCGTGCGCCAGCCACCACGGCACCGTCTGGCGCAGCAGCGTCGCCGGCGCATAGCGCACGACCAGATGGCCGGCCGGCTTGCCTGAGGCGTCGTGCAACGGCGCACTCAGGTGCGCACTGAGGCCGGAGCGCTCGGCGATGTCGATGCCGTCGGGCACCGCGACGACCAGCCGCGTGTCGGCATCGACCCAGCTGACGCTCTGCCACAGCCGCGCCAGGCCATCGACGATCTCTTCCTGGTGCGCAAGCGCGCCGGGGCCTTGCGACACATCGAAGTTGCGCGCGAGCTCGTTGAGCCGCACCTGCTCTTCGTCGACCCGCTCGGTGATCTGCGCCTCGAGCGACAGCGAGTCGGTGATCAGTTGGCGCTGGCGCGATTCGAAATCGGCCCGGTCGGACAGCTCCAGCCAGATCGCCACCGACACCGTGAACAGCACCGAGAGCAGCAATGGCGCCCACCACCACGATCCGCGACCGGCGAGCGCACGCGCCCAGCGCCGGCTCACCGGCGGGGCGGACGTCATGCTGGGCGGCGACGGCAGGACGGAAGGCATGGCGGCAGTCTATGTCGTGTCGATGCAGGCACGCGTACCGCGCCGGCCTCATGTGGGAGTCCACAATTTCCAGCGCCGCCGCGCGCTGCCGACAATCGCCGGACTCGCAGCCAGGCCGCGTGCCGCCGTGCTCGCACGAGCACTTGCGGCGGGCTGAGACACGACAACGAACACGAACGACCAGGAGACCTCGCATGCATCACACCTCTCGTCGCCAGATCCTCGGCGCGGCCGCGGCGCTGGCCGCCACCGGCCTGGGCACCGCGCGCGCGCAAGCCACGATCAGCATCAAGTTCAGCCACGTCGTCGCGCCCGACACGCCCAAGGGCAAGGGCGCGCTGCGCTTCAAGGAACTGGCCGAGCAGCGCACCGGCGGCAAGGTCAAGGTGGAGGTCTACCCGAACAGCCAGCTGTACAAGGACAAGGAAGAGATGGAGGCGCTGCAGCTGGGCTCCGTGCAGATGCTGGCGCCGTCGCTGTCCAAGTTCGGGCCGCTGGGCGTCAAGGAATTCGAGGTGTTCGACCTGCCCTTCCTGTTCAAGGACACGGCCGCATTCAAGGGCATCACCGAAGGCCAGCTGGGCAAGGACCTGTTCGCCAAGCTCGAGCCCAAGGGCATCCGCGGCATGGCGTTCTGGGACAACGGCTTTCACCAGATGTGCGCCAACCGCCCGCTGCACGCCGTGGCGGACTTCCGCGGCCTGAAGATGCGCATCCAGTCCTCCAAGGTGCTCGAGGCGCAGATGCGCGCGCTCGGCGCGATCCCGCAGGTGATGGCGTTCTCGGAGCTGTACCAGGCGCTGCAGTCGGGCGTGGTCGACGGCACCGAGGGCACGCCGTCGAACTTCTACACGCAAAAGACCTATGAGGTGACCAAGCACATCTCGCTGTCCAACCACGGCCACCTGGCCTACGCGGCCATCGTCAACAAGAAGTTCTGGGACGGCCTGCCAACCGACATCCGCACCACGCTGGACGGCTGCATGCGCGACGCGACCACGTACGCCAACGCGATCGCCGCCACCGAGAACGTGCAGGCGCTCGACAAGATCCGCGCGAGCGGCAAGTGCATCATCTACACGCCCACGCCGGCCGAACTGCTGGAGTGGAAGAAGACGCTGATGTCCGTCCACCACGACATGGAATCGCGCGTCGGCAAGGACACCATCGCGGCCGCCTACAAGGCCACCGGCTTCGTCCCCGCCTGATCGCCGGTCGATGTTCGGCCGCATCCTCGACCACCTCGAAGAGTGGCTCATCGCGTTCCTGATGGGCGCGGCGACGCTGCTGATCTTCGTGGCGGTCATCCATCGCTACGCCGCGGGCTGGCACTACCCGCCGTCCTTGCAGTGGTTCCAGGACCTCCTGCTCAGGATCAACCTGAGCTGGGCGCAGGAGCTGTGCATCTACATGTTCATCTGGATGGCCAAGTTCGGCGCCGCGTACGGGGTTCGACATGGCACCCACGTGGGCGTCGACGTGCTGGTGCGCGCGCTGCCGCCGGCCCAGGCGCGCTGGCTGACGCTGTTCGGCCTGTTCGGCGGCGTCGTGTTCACGGCGGTCATCGGCACCATGGGTTCAGTGCTGGTGTGGGACGACGGCATGCACTACGCGTGGCTCGCGCACCTGGGCCGCAACGTCGGCGACCTGTCCGAAGGCGCGACCACGCCCGACCTCGAGCTGCCGGTGTGGATCGAGTACCTGGCCATCCCGCTGGCCTCTTACCTGATGTGCTTTCGCTTCCTGCAGGTGCTGGCCAGGTTCTGGAAGACCGGCGAACTGCCCAAGCACGAGGTCGCGCACGTCGAGGGCCTGGAGGACGTCGACAACTACGAGCCGACGCCTGAAGGGAGCATCGTCAAATGAGCGCGCTCATCATCTTCTCCCTGCTCGTGGTGCTGATGCTCACGGGCATGCCCATCTCGATCGCGCTGGGCCTGACGGTCATGGGCTTTTTCTTCTTCCTGAGCGACGTGCCCATGGCCAGCGTGGGGCTCAAGCTGTTCGAGGGGCTCAACAGCTTCCCGATCATGGCGATCCCGTTCTTCATACTGGCCGGCAATTTCCTCACGAACGGGGGCGCGGCCAAGCGGATGATCCACTTCGCGTCGACCATGGTGGGGCATCTGTACGGCGGCCTGGGCCTGGCGGCGGTGCTGGCCTGCGCGATGTTCGCGGCGATCTCCGGCTCGTCGGTGGCCACCGTCGTGGCGGTCGGCACGATCATGATGCCGGCGATGCAGGCGGCGGGCTACCCGAAGAAGTTCTCGGCCGGCGTCATCACCACCTCGGGCGCGCTGGGGATCCTGTTTCCGCCGTCGATCAACCTCGTGATCTTCTCGATCGCGACGACCGGCATGAGCGCCACGGGCCCGAACGGCGATCCAGTGGCGACGGCATCGGTGGGCGACCTGTTCATCGCCGGCGTCGTGCCGGGCCTGGTGCTGGCGCTGCTGCTGGGCATCACCACCTGGCGCCGCGCGAAGAAGTTCGACTATCCACGCATGCCGCGCGCCACGTGGCGCGAGCGCTGGAAGGCGTTCCGCGAGGCGTCGTGGGGACTGGCGTTGATCGTCATCGTCGTGGGCGGCATCTACTCGGGCATGTTCACGCCGACCGAGGCCGCGGCCATCGCCGCCGTGTACTCGTTCGCGATCTCGGTGTTCGTCTACGGCGACATGAAGATCGTGCAGGTGCCCGCGGTGCTGCGCAACGCCGCCGCGATGAGCGCGATGCTGCTGTACATCATCACCAACGCGGTGCTGTTCTCGTTCCTGCTGACGTCCGAGCAGATCCCGCAGGCGATGGCCTCGTGGATGACGACGCAGGGCTTCGGCGTGATCGTGTTCCTGTTCCTGGTCAACATCATCCTGCTGGTGGCCGGCAACTTCATGGACCCGTCGGCCATCGTGCTGATCATGGCGCCCATCCTCTACCCGATGGCCTGCAAGCTGGGCGTCAACCCGGTCCACATGGGCATCCTGATGGCCGTCAACATGGAGGTGGGCATGTGCCACCCGCCGGTGGGGCTGAACCTGTACGTGGCCTCGGGCATCACGAAGATGGGCATCTCGGAACTCACGGTGGCCGTCTGGCCTTGGCTGCTGACCATGATCGTCTTCCTGATCCTCGTCACGTACTGGCCCACGCTGTCGCTGTGGCTGCCGCGCCTGTTGATGCACTGACGGCGCGCCGCCCGTCCACGAGCCCACCCATCAACCGGTCATCCTGCGCGCAGTCGCGGGATTCACCCCCGCCATGGGGCATCATGGTGGCGCCGATTCCGCGGCCGCGCACGCATTCGAAAGGAGACCCGCCTTGCGATGGATGCACCGGTTCCTGCCCTTCCTGCTGGCCTGCGGCGTGTTCGCCGCGCAGGCCGACGACGCCGCGCCGGCGCAGAAGGACTACCTGCCCAAGGCCGGCACGGGCCGCGTCGTCGTCGTGATCTCGGGCCAGACCGGCCCATCCAACTACACCTCCATCTCGCAGGAGTTCGCCGACGCCGGCTACTACACGGTGCTGGTCGACGGCAACGACTTCTGGATCAAGGGCGGCGGCGGCAACGCGCTGCTGCAAGGCGTGATCGCCCGCGCGCAGGCGTCGCCGCATGCGGTCGCGGGCAAGGTCGGGGTCGTCGCGTTCTCGCTCGGCGGCGCCTCGGCGCTCACCTATGCGGCGCGAATGCCAGGGCAGGTGGCGACGGTCGTCGCGATGTACCCGCTGACCGAGTTCATCAAGAATCCCGCCGACTTCGTCGGCAAGATCAAGGTGCCGGTGCTGATGCTGGCGGGCACGGCCGACACGTACAAGAACTGCTGCACCATCGAGAATGCCCGCGCGCTTGCCGACGCCGCGAAGGCCAACCCCGACGTCGCGCCGCTGTTCGCGCTGCACGAGTACCCGGGCGCCGGGCACGGCTTCAACATGAACTCCGCACGCGACCGCGCGCTGGTGGGAGATTCGCGCGACCGCGCGATCGCGCAGTTGAGACAGTACCTGCCGGATCACTGAGCCCCTCGGGCGGCCTTGCCGCGGCGAGCGAACCGCCGCGCCCGCTAAGATCGCGCCTTCCGCCCCGCGGCAGCCGTGTTCCCATGCGTCCCATTCCTTTCGTTCCCCGTGTCGCCGCGCGCGCTCTTCCTCGCCTGGCACCCATCGCGTTTGCTTGCGGACTCGCGCTGCAAGGCACGTCGGTCCAGGCACAAGACCAGTTGTCGGTCGATCCCGACCCCGCCGCCGGCACCGTGCCGCTGCACAGCCTCGACGCGCGCACGCGCCTCGGCGTCGAGCACGTGAAGCTGCCCAACAGCGAGAAGATGGGCCTGGCGGGGCTCACGGAGCTTGTCAACGTGGGCGGCGAGTGGTGGGTGGGGCCCGGCGTCTACGGCGCGGCGACGGGCCGCCGCGGCGGCCTGTTCGTGCCCGGCGTCGAGGGCGCATGGTCGCACGCGTTCAACGACTGGATGGCACTGGACGCCGGCGTGTTCGTGGGCGGCGGCGGCGGCGCGGCCGCGCCCGTCGGCGGCGGCCTGATGCTGCGGCCGCACCTGGATGTCGTGTTCCGGATGCCCGGCCTGTACTTCGGCCCGACGTTCTCCAAGGTGTGGTTCCCCAGCGGCAACATCAAGTCGAACCAGTTCGGCTGGATGCTCGACGTCGATTCGTCGTTCCGCTATCGGCCGGCCGATTTCGGCGGCGGCGCCACCGACGGCAGCGCCACCGGGCTGGGCTTCGATCGCGTCGACGCGATGGTGACGCTCGCGCAGCCGCACGGCTCGCTCACCACCGCGGGCGCGCCGCTGACGCAACACATCGGCCTGGTGGGACTGCGCGCCGAGCACGCCATCGACGGCCCGCTGTGGGCCGGCATCGAGGCGGCCGGCGCCGGCTCGGGCGGCGTGGCCGGCTACGCGGAGGTGCTGGGCACTGCCGGGCTGCGCTGGCCGGTGATAGCCGACCGGCTGAGCGCGGGCGTGCGCGCGGCCGTCGGCCTGGGCGGCGGCGGCGGCATCGACACGGGCGGCGGCCTGCTGGTCAAGACGGCCGCGGGCCTGACGCTGCGGCTCACCGACACGCTGGGCGTCGGCGCGGAAGTGGGCGTGGCCGATGCGCCTCACGGCCGCTACAAGGCGGCCACGGCAGCGCTGTCGCTGAACTGGACGCTGGACGTGCCGCAGGCCAGGCTGTCCGACTGGGCCGATACCCGACCGGGCATTCCCACGCGCATGGAATTTGTCGCCGGCATGGAACGCTACCAGGCCGCGCGCAAGGATGGCCCCACGCAAGCGCTGGCGGCCGGCGTGCTGCAGATGAACCGCTTCATCACGTCCAACGTCTACCTCACGGGGCAGGCGCACAGCGCGTTCGCCGGCGGCGCGGGCGCGTACTCGGTGGGCCTGTTCGGCATCGGCGCGCAATGGCCGCTGGCGTCGTCGCTGCGCCTGGGTGCTGAAGCGCTGGCCGGCGCGGCCGGCGGCGGTGGCGTCGACACGCAGGGCGGCGCCGTGCTGCAGGCGCGCGGCTACGCCGATCTCGCGCTGACGGATGCGTTGTCGCTGCGGGTGGGCGCCGGCAAGATCAAGTCGGTGCATGGCGGGCTCGATGCACCGGTGGTCGACGCGGCGCTCGTCTTTCGCTTCGGCACCGATCGGTCGAACAAGCCTTGATCCAGCTGTCGTCGATAGCCTGGAGAATTGCCATCCTGCGCGTAGTCGCGGGATGACGGCCTGGTTGGCCGGAGCCTGCGGGTCCCGCGTTTGCTGAAGTCTTCCGCTGCGCGACGGTCGCGCACCTGAGGATCCGACATGCCCCGCTCGATCTGGAAAGGCGCGATCGCCTTCGGCCTCGTCCACGTGCCCGTGGCGCTGTATCCGGCCTCGCAGGAGGACGACATCGACTTCGACTGGCTCGACAAGCGCTCGATGGATCCAGTGGGCTACCAGCGCATCAACAAGCGCACCGGCAAGACCATCACCAAGGAGAACATCGTCAAGGGCGTCAAGCAGGACGACGGCAGCTACGTGCTGGTGGACGACGACGAGATCCGCAACGCTTATCCGAAGACGATGCAGACCATCGAGATCGAGGCCTTCGTCAAGGCCGCCGAGATCCCGTTCGTCTACCTCGAGAAGCCGTACTACCTGGAGCCCGTCGCCAAGGCCGACAAGGTCTACGCGCTGCTGCGCGAGGCGATGATCGCCGACGACGTGATCGGCATCGCGCGGGTGGTCATGCACACCAAGGAGCACCTGGCCGCGCTGATGCCCGACGGCCCGGTGCTGGTGCTCAACACGCTGCGCTGGGCCACCGAGGTGCGCACCTGGGACGAGCTGCGCATCCCTGCGGCCGGCAAGGCGACTGCGAACCTGAAGGACGCCGAGCTCAAGATGGCCAGGCAGCTGGTCTCGGAGCTGACGGTCAAGTGGAAGGCCGACGCGTACCACGACAACTTCGCCGAGGCGATCCACAAGCTGATCAAGGCCAAGGTGGCGGCTGGCAACACGCACGAGGTCACGCCCATCGAATCGCCGGTGGACAACGCGGCGCCGTCCAACGTGGTCGACCTGACTGCGTTGCTCAAGAACAGCCTGGGCAAGCGGCGCGTGGCCGCCGAGGCACAGGTCAAGGCCGCGGCGGTGCCGGTACCTACACGCAAGGCTGCGGCCAAGGCGCCCGCGAAGACGATGGCGACGAAGACGAAGCCGCCGGCGAAGAAGACCGCACCGACTGCGCGTGCCAAGGCGACGCCCGCGTTGTCCCGCAAGCGCGCGTGACAGGTCCCCGCGTTGGGCATGTCGAATGCTGAATCTGCGCCATGGCCACCGCACCCCGCAGCTCGACCTCCCGTGCGCCTGCGCGACCTGCGCGCCTCACGCGCTCAGGCCCCGCAGCGCCCGGCAAGCGCGCGCGCGCCAAACCAGTCGCCGATGACGGCGCGCCGCTGGCCCGCTATGACGCCAAGCGCGACTTCACCATCACCTCCGAGCCCGGCCCAGTGCGCGCACGACCGGGCAAACAGCTCTCGTTCGTCATCCAGAAGCACGACGCGACGCGGCTGCACTACGACTTCCGGCTCGAACTCGACGGCGTGCTGCTGTCGTGGGCGATCCCCAAGGGCCCGAGCTTCGATCCCAAGGAGCGCCGGCTCGCGGTGCACGTGGAGGACCACCCGGTCGCCTACGGCACCTTCGAAGGCACGATCCCCAAGGGCCAGTACGGCGCGGGCACGGTGGTCGTGTGGGACAACGGCACCTGGGAGCCGGTGGGCGATCCGCGCGCCGGCATCAAGGCGGGCAAGCTCGTGTTCCGGCTGCGCGGCCACAAGCTGGCCGGGCTGTGGGAGCTGGTCAAGATCGCCAAGCCGGGCGAACGCCAGGAGCCCTGGCTGCTGTTCAAGAAGCACGACGAGTGCGAACGGCCGCATGCCGACTACGACGTCGTCAGCGCGCTGCCGGACAGCGTCGTCGCGCATCCGTTGCCGTTGCTGGACGGCGGCCCGGTGGCGGCGATCCGGCGCGCAGGTCGCACGGGGGCTGCGATGCTGGAAGCCGGCGAGGCATCGGCTGTCGCGGCGACCGATGCGACGTCGAAGCCGGCCAAGGCCGCAAAGGCCAGGTCGCGCGCCGCCGCGAAGCCTGCGTCGGCATTCGGCGCCTCGTCGCTCGAAGGCGCCAGGAAGGCCGCGCTGCCCGAGACGCTGTCGCCGCAGCTGGCGACCCTCGCCAAGTCGGCGCCGACGCACGGCGACTGGCTCTACGAGATCAAGTTCGACGGCTACCGGCTGCTGACGCGCATCGCCAAAGGCCAGGCGGCCATCTTCACGCGCGGCGGCCACGACTGGACGCACAAGATGCAGCCGCTGGCCGACGAGCTCGCGACGCTGGGCGTCGCCAGCGGCTGGCTCGACGGCGAGGCCGTGGTGCTGGACGCCGACGGCCTGCCGCACTTCAACCTGCTGCAGAACGCGCTGGATTCCAAGCGCAGCAGCGACGCCATCGTCTACTACGTGTTCGACGCGCCTTTCATCAACGGCCACGACCTGCGCGGCGTGCCGCTGCACGCGCGGCGCGCGCTGCTCAAGCAAATCATCGAGGCGCATGCCGGCGACCGCGTCCGCTTCAGCGACGACTTTCCCGCCGACGCCGCCAAGGTGCTCGAGACCGCGTGCAGCCTGCACCTGGAAGGCGTCATCGCCAAGCGCCGCGACGGCCTGTACACCTCGGCGCGGTCCACCGACTGGCTCAAGCTGAAGTGCCAGGCGCGCCAGGAGTTCGTCATCGGCGGCTTCAGCGACCGCAGCGACAACCCGAAGGCGGTCGGCGCGCTGATGCTGGGCTACCACGACGATGCCGGCGTGCTGCAATACGCCGGCCGCGTGGGCACGGGCTGGAATTCCGACGAGGCGGTCGCGCTGCGCGCCAGGCTGTCCAAGCTGTTCTGCGCCAGCTCGCCGTTCCCGCCCGGCACCACGCGATCGACCCGGTGGATGACCAGGCTCGCCGCGGAGGATCATTGGGTCAAGCCGGCGCTGGTGGCGGAGATCAGCTTTGCCGAATGGACGCCCGACGGCAGCGTGCGCCACGCGTCGTACCAGGGCTTGCGGGAGGACAAGGACGCCAAGGCCGTGGTGCGCGAACGCGCGAAGGCGCCGCCTGTTTCGGAGACTGCCGTGACGACGAGTAAAAAGACATTGGTCCAAGCCATGTCCGGCCCGGCGCCGGCCGCCAGGACGTCCACCAAGTCCGGCACCGCCGACGTCGAAGGCGTTCGCATCACGCATCCCGACCGCGTGATCGACGCCGCCAGCGGCCACACCAAGCTGGACCTCGGGCGCTACTACGCCAGCATTGCCGAGTTCATGATTCCGCACATGAAGTCGCGCCCGGCCTCGCTGGTGCGCGCGCCCGAGGGCGTGGGCGGCGAGCTGTTCTTCCAGAAGCACGCCGACGTGCGCACCATGCCCGGCGTCAAGGAGTTGCCCGATCTCTGGGAAGGCCACGGCGCGCTGCTGGAAGCATCGACGGCGCAGGCGCTGGTCGCCGCCGCACAGATGAACGTCATCGAGTTCCACACCTGGAACTCGGTCAAGCAGAAGGTGGACAAGCCCGACCGCATGATCTTCGACCTCGATCCGGGCGAAGGCGTCGCGTTCGCCCAGGTGCGCGAAGGCGCGCAGTTGATGCGCGCGCTGCTCGACGAGCTGGGGCTCGAGTCGTGGCTAAAGACCAGCGGCGGCAAGGGCCTGCACGTGGTGGTGCCGATGTCCGCACGGCTGGACTACGACACCGTCAAGGCGTTCTCGCAGCGCATCGTGCAGCACCTGGCGCAGACCATCCCGCAGCGCTTCGTGGCCAAGAGCGGGCCGGCCAACCGCGTCGGCAAGATCTTCGTCGACTACCTGCGCAACGGCTTCAACGCGACCACCGCGGCCGCGTTCTCGGCGCGCGCCCGTCCGGGCCTGGGCGTATCGATGCCCATCGCGTGGGACGAGCTGCCGCAGATCGGCGACGGCGCGCACTGGACGATCTCCGATGCGCGCGACCGCCTGTCGTTCCAGAAGGCCGATCCGTGGGCCGGCTACTGGACGTGCAGGCAGACGATGACGGCGGCGATGAAGGCGCTCGCGGACGTCGCGCCCTGATGGTCAGTCGCGGCCCGATCTCGCGTTGGCGGCGACGCTGCGCGTGATGGCCGCCGCGCTGTCCGGCCCGTAGCCGCCGCCGCCCACGATCACGGCGGGAATGCCCAGCGCGTCCAGGCGAGCCAGCACCAGGCCGTCGCGCGCGACGCATTCGTCGATCGAGAGCTGGAGTCCGCCCAGCGGATCGCTCTCGAGCACATCGGTGCCCGCGACCACGAAGGCCATGCGATGGCGCGGCTGCAGGCGCTGCAGGCCCTCGCGGAGCTTGTCGAGATAGACATCGCCTGCCGTGCCCCGGCGCAGCGGCAGGTCGACGTCCACCCGCTGCTTCGTCACGGGCGACCGCGGATAGATGTCGCCGTCGTAGATGTCCAGCAGCGTGACGCGACGGTCTTCCAGGAAGATGCGGGCGTTGCCGTTGCCGTGGTGGGCGTCGATGTCGATGATCAGGATCTCGTCGTCCGCCGCCAGCGCCTGCGATTCGCGCAGCGCCTGCATGGCGATGCCGATGTCGTTGTAGATGCAGAAGCCCTGGGCATCGGTGCGGCTGGCGTGGTGGTAGCCGCCTGCCAGGTTCCAGCAATGTCCGTCGCCGGCCAGGCAGGCCTGCGCGGCCTGCAGCGTGGCGCCGACGGCCCAGCGCATCGGCTCGAGCACGCGCCGGTCGATCAGCGAGAACGGGACCAGCGGCAGGTAAGGGACTTCAAGCGCCTCCAGCACGTAGCGCTTCGTGCCAAGCAGGCGCCGCAGCAGCGGGCTCGCGAACGAATCGATCGCCGCCTGGGAAATGGGTTCGCCCACCTCGACGAACTCGACGCCGGCGCTGCCCGCCAGGCCCTGCCGAACGCGGCGGAACTTGAGCCCATCGAAAGGGTGCAGCCGATTCAGCAGTCCCAGGTCGATGTTCAAGCGCTCGTGATAGAAGACTTTCACACCGGGTTCGACTTCGCTGCCAGTTCACGCGCGAACTTCAGGACCTGGTCGGGCGTCCAGATTCCCCCGCCGAGGAAGCGGCCCAACATGCCGTACTTGCCCGCGTTCGGCTTGAACGAGGCCTTGCCGCCGGCCCCGGCTTCCAAGGCGGTCGCCACGACGTAAGAACAGTTGTTGCGAGCCATCTGGAAGCGCGGCGTGTTCGCTCGCAGCCCGGCGAGGTAGTCCAGGACGGCCGCCTCGTTCAGTCCCTGCAATTCGACGGTGATCGGCCTGCGATACTGCTCCAGCCGGATGTCGGTTTGCAGGCTTTGCACAAGCATGCCGGGATGGCTCCGCCGGTACTTCAGGTCATTCTTGGTGGTGGCCCCGCCACCCTCAGGCCAAAAGCTGATGTAGTCCTCGCCGACCGCCAGCGAGGTGTGCCCCGGGTTGCCGGCTGTTGGCAACCAGACGTGAACTTGCATGGCGCTCCCTGCGCTTGAATGAATGCTTCAGGGCTGCGCCGGACCGCGCAATCGCGGCCGCCGCGACCGGAAGTCAGAACGGAATATCGTCGTCCATGTCGTCGAACCCCGTCGCCGCCTTCGGCGCGGGACGCGGCGACGCGGTGGGCGCGGGACGAGCGGCCGGGCGGGACGGCCGCTCGTCGCGGTCGCCGCCATCGACGCCATCGCGCGGGGCCAGGTAGCGGCCACCGCTGCCACCACCGCCGCCTTCGTCACCACCACCGCCATCGCGGCCGCCCAGCATCTGCATCTGTTCGGCGACGATGTCGACCGTGTTGCGCTCGATGCCGTCCTTGTCGGTGTACTTGCCGTACTTCAAGCGGCCCTCGATGTAGACCGGCTTGCCCTTCTTCAGGTACTCGCCGGCGATTTCGGCCAGGCGGTCGTAGAAGGTGACGCGGTGCCACTGGGTGTCTTCGATGCTCTCGCCGCTGGCCTTGTCCTTGCGGCGGCTGGACGTGGCCACCGAGACGTTGCAGATGGCGGTGCCGCTGGGCGTGTAGCGGACTTCCGGATCGCGACCGCAGTTGCCGATGAGGATGACTTTATTGACTGACGCCATGTGCGTGCTCCAGGAATCGGGGGACGGCTCCCCCATGCCGGCCGCCGGAACTGGCGGCTACTTGGGTTCGACGGTGGGGCGCGGCTCGAAGCTGACGCCGGACGTCGAGCCCCGATTATGCCGGGCCACGCCTCGCGCCGGCCCGCGCAAACCCCGGGGTTTGGGCCCGAAATTGCAACCGCGCGGGCTTCAGGGTTCGCCGTCCCAATAGTCCAGATCGGTGTCCAGCCGGTTCATGCGCGAGAAGCCGGAATCGGTGCCGGCGCCGCGGGCGCTGGTCAGCACCTTGCCGGAATCGGGGTATTCGACGACCTCGGGCGTGTCCTTGGTCGAGATCGACAGGTACTTGAGCGGCGCATCGGACGTGTTGATCATCTGGTGCGGGTAGTCGGGCCCGGGCGGCACGAAGACGACGTCGCCCGCCCTGACGGCCAGCATCTGGCCGGCCACGCGCATCGTGCCGTGGCCCTCCAGCACGATGAACATCTCCTCCTGCGCATGATGCAGGTGGTACGGGCAGCCGCGCTTGCCCGGCAGCAGGACGTCGACGCTGGCGCCCAGCTTGAGCGCCGCGGTGCCGCGTGCCAGCCGCGCGCCCATGGCGTCGTACAGCGGCTCGCGCGTGTCGCGCGCCAACGGGGCGTCGTTGAAGTTGCGGATCAGCTTGACGCGCAGTTCGTCGGCTTTGGAAGTCATGGCGTCTCCGGTCGGGTTCAGGGTGCTGCAAGCCATTCTGCGATACAGACCTTTACTCTGCCCGACGACCCGTCCCTATCAACCGATGCAGGCCGCTGGCCGTTGAACGGGAAGAGACCGCCCCATCGAATGACACGCTCTTCCTTTGCCTCACGCGCGCGAGCGCACCCCCGCGCGGCCGTGGGCGCGCTGGCGATGGCCGCGCTCGTCGGCTGCGGCACGCCGCCAACCACGTCGCCCGTGCCGGCAAAACCGCTCGGCCCGGCGCCGGTGATCGTGCCGCCCGACACGCACCAGGAGGGCGACGCCATGCGCGTCAGCACGCTGGACGCGCAGCGCGTCGACCGCGCGACCTTCGGCGTCGACGCGACCGTGCTGCAGCAGGTCGGCCGCCTCGGCTACGCGCGCTGGGTCGACGACCAGCTGCATCCCAAGCCGTTCGTGCCGCCCGCTGCCGTCACCGATCGCCTGGCGCAGATGAAGATCACGCGCGAGCCGCTGATCGCGCGGCTGCGCGAGGACGTCGCCGTGAAGAAGGCGGCCGATGCCGTCGCCGACGACGAGCAGAAGAAGACCGCGCAACAGGCCTACCAGAAGGCCCTGAACACGCAGGCCGACGAGGCCGCCCAGCGCTGGCTGCTGATGGCCGCCGATTCGCCCAACCAGGTACAGGAGCGGCTGGTTTGGTTCTGGGTCAACCACTTCAGCATCGCGCAGAGCAAGGCCAACCTGCGGCTGTTCACGGGCGACTACGAGGCCACGCTGCGCGCGCACGCGCTGGGCAAGTTCCGCGACCTGCTCGAGGCCTCGGCGATGCACCCGGCCATGCTGCGCTACCTGGACAACGAGCGCAACGCCGCCGGCCAGATCAACGAGAACTACGCGCGCGAGCTGATGGAGCTGCACACGCTGGGCGTCGATGCCGGCTACTCGCAGGCCGACGTGCAGGAGATGGCGCGCGTGCTCACCGGCCTGGGCGTGCGCATCGACAAGGACGATGCCAAGGTCAAGCCGCAGCTGCAGGCGCAGTACGTGCACGCCGGCGCGCTCGAGTTCAACCCGAACCGCCACGACCAGGGCAGCAAGCTCGTGCTGGGGCAGCCCGTACCCCCGGCCGGTATCGCCGAGGTGCACCTGATCCTCGACCGCCTGTCGCGCAATCCAGCCACCGCGCGCCATGTCAGCGCGCAGCTGGCGCAGTACTTCGTGGGCGACGCGCCGCCGCCGGCGCTGGTCGATCGCATGACGCAGCGCTGGCTCGCCACCGACGGCGACATCGCGCAAGTGATGAAGACGCTGCTGACCGCACCCGAGTACGACGCGTCCCTGGGCAAGCACTTCAAGGATCCGTGGGAATACGTGGTCTCGGCCGCGCGGCTCGCCTACGACGGCAACGTCGTCGTCAACCCGCAGGCGATGCTCAACGCGCTGCGCCAGCTGAGCGAGCCGCCGTTCGGCCGCGAGACGCCGGACGGCTTCCCGATGGTCGAGTCCGCGTGGGCCAGCCCGGGCCAGATGACGACGCGCTTTGACGTCGCCAAGAGCCTGGTCGGTGGCAACGGCAATGGCAATGCAAGCTTGTTCAAGATCGACGGCCTCGCGGCGCCCGCGCCGCTGCCCAAGGCGCGCGTCGAGAGTGCGGCCTGGCTGCGCACGCAGGCGCCGCGCGAGTCCGAGGCGACGCGCCAGGCGCTGCTCGAGACGCTGCAGTCGCACCCGGGCGACTGGGCGTGGGTGGCCATCGTGTCGCCCGAATTCATGCGCAATTGAAGCGAAGGAACACACCATGCAACGACGCCACTTCCTCCATGCCGGCGCGGCCGCGGCGCTGGCCGGCGGGCTGTCGATCGACGCCACGCGCACCTGGGCCGCGGCGCCAGGCTCGACCGTCGACAGCCGCCTGCTGGTCGTGTTCCTGCGCGGTGCCTACGACGCCTGCAACGTGCTGGTGCCGCAGACCTCGTTCTACGCCGCATCTCGCCCCAACATCGCGATCGCGCGGCCCGGCAGCGGCGCCAACGCGGCGCTGGCGTTCGATGCCGACTGGGCGCTGGCGCCCGCGCTGCAGTCCACGCTGTACCCGCGCATCCAGGCCGGCGAGGTGGCATTCATCCCGTTCGCGGGCATCGCCGATCTCTCGCGCAGCCACTTCGAGACGCAGGATCGTGTCGAGCTGGGACTGCCGCTGCCGGGCGACCACCTCGACCCCGGCACGCCGCGGCGGGATACCACGCAGGGTTTCCTCAACCGCCTCGCGCAGGAACTGGGCGCGCGCCTGGACACCGACCGACGCGTGATGTCCTTCACCGACCGCCTGCCCACCGTGCTGCAGGGCAAGCGCATGGTCACCAACACCAGCCTGGGCCGCACCGGCAAGCCCGGGACCGATGCACGCCAGGCCGCCCTGCTGCAGAAGATGTACGCCGGCACGACGCTGGAACGCGGCGTCACCGAGGGCCTGGACACGCAAAAGCAGGTCGCCATGGAGATGGCCGCCGAGATGCAGCAAGCCAGCCGCAACGCCGTCTCGCCCAAGGGCTTCGACCTGGAAGCCACGCGCATCGCGCGCCTGATGCGCGACCAGGTGCGCATCGGCTTCGTCGACGTCGGCGGCTGGGACACCCACGTCGGCCAGGGCGGCGCGACCGGCGCGCTGGCCGGCCGCATCACCGACCTGAGCCGCGGCCTGGACACCTTTGCCCGCGAGATGGGTCCGGACTGGAACGACACGGTCGTCGTGGTGATCAGCGAGTTCGGCCGCACGTTCAAGGAAAACGGCAACCGCGGCACCGACCACGGCCACGGCACCGCCTACTGGGTGCTGGGCGGCGGCGTGAGAGGCGGGGTGCGCGGCGAGCAGGTGGCGCTCACCGGCCCGGCCGCGCTGAACCAGGGGCGCGACTGGCCGGTGCTCAACGAGTACCGCGGCGTGTTCGGCGGGCTGTTCCAGCGGATGTACGGGCTGGATGCGGAGCAGTTGCAGCGCGTTTTTCCCGGCGGGCAGCCGCGCGATCTGGGGTTGGTGTAGCCAGCCTGGTCGTCCCGCGCGCGACCGTGCGCGATCGCGATCCGAAAGCCTGTCGTCCTGCGCGCAGGCGCAAGGGTCCACCCCTGAGCCAACGTCGCTTGCACGCGCGGACCTTGCGACTGCCCGCAGCACGACGGAAACACGCGGAATCGACCCATCCGCGCCGCTCGTCTTCACGCGCGCCCTGTACCATGGGAACCTTGATTCCCGGCCCTTCGCGCGATCGCGCGATCCGGCCCGCACCGGCCCGCCCACGTGTCTGATTTCGACGACGACTACGACTTCGATTCCCTGCCGACCACGCGCCCCGCGGGGCCGGCCGCCAACGAGGCCGTGCGCGTGGCCGCCGACCCGGCCCGGCGCCGCGCGGCCCAGGGCCAGGACCTGCACGCGATCCTGCAGCAAGTGTTCGGCTACAGTGCCTTCCGCGGCGAACAGCAGGACATCATCGAGACGGTGACCGCCGGCGACGACGCCATGGTGCTGATGCCCACCGGCGGCGGCAAGAGCCTGTGCTACCAGGTGCCGGCCATCGCGCGCCACCGCGCGGGGCTGGGCGTGACGCTGGTGATCAGCCCGCTGATCGCGCTGATGCACGACCAGGTCGGCGCGCTGGAAGAGCTGGGCGTGCATGCGGCCTTCCTCAACTCGTCACTGACCGGCGAGGAAGCCTCGCGCGTCGAGCGCGAGATGATGAGCGGCCAGCTGGTGATGCTCTACGCGGCGCCGGAGCGCGTGACCAACCCGCGGTTCATGGGCATGCTCACGGCGCTGGACGAACGCGGCCTGCTGAGCCTGGTGGCCATCGACGAGGCGCATTGCGTCAGCCAGTGGGGCCACGACTTCCGCGAGGACTACCTGCAGCTCGCGCAGCTGCACGAGCGTTTCCCGAACGTGCCGCGCGTGGCGCTCACCGCCACCGCCGACGACCACACGCGCGCGGACATGCGCGAGCGACTTGCCCTTGAAGGCGCGCGCGAGTTCATTTCCAGCTTCGACCGCCCCAACATCCGCTACACGATCGTCGAGAAGGACGAGGCGCGCAAGCAGCTGCTGCGCTTCCTGCGCGACGAGCACGAGGGCGACGCCGGCATTGTCTACTGCCAGAGTCGCAAGAAGGTGGAGGAATCGGCCGCGTGGCTCACGTCCGAGGGCATCTCCGCCCTGCCGTACCACGCGGGGCTGGACGCCGACGTGCGCCGCAAGCACCAGGATCGTTTCCTGCGCGAGGACGGCCTGGTGATGTGCGCCACCATCGCGTTCGGCATGGGCATCGACAAGCCGGACGTGCGTTTCGTCGCCCACCTGGACCTGCCCAAGAACATCGAAGGCTACTACCAGGAGACGGGCCGCGCGGGCCGCGACGGCGAGGCCGCCGACGCCTGGATGGCCTACGGCCTGGCCGACGTCGTCAACCAGCGCCGCATGATCGACGAGAGCCCGGCCAACGACGAGTTCAAGAAGCGCCAGCGCGCCAAGCTCGACGCGCTGCTGACGCTGGCCGAGGCGCACGATTGCCGCCGCGTGCGCCTGCTCGCGTACTTCGGCGAGAGCTACGTCGGCCAACGCGCTGACGAGGATCCGGGTTTCCCGGGCCGAGGAGCGCCCCCTCGGGGGGCAGCGACCGAAGGGAGCGTGGGGGCTCGATGTGGCAATTGCGACAACTGCCTGAACCCGCCGGCCACCTGGGACGCGACCGAAGCCGCGCGCATGGCGCTGTCCACCGTCTACCGCTTCCGACAGCACTCGGGGCTGTCCTTCGGCGCCGGCCACCTGATCGACGTGCTGCGCGGCAAGGTCACCGACAAGACCACGCAGCACGGCCACGGCACGCTGTCGACCTTCGGCATCGGCGCCAAGTGGTCCGAGCAGCAGTGGCGCGGCGTGATCCGCCAGCTGCTGTCGCTGGGCCACCTGCATTCCGAAGGCGAGTACTCCACGCTGGTGCTGACCGACAGCGCGCGCGCCGTGCTCAAGGGCGAGGTGCCCATCCTGCTGCGCGAGGCGCGCGAGCTGCCGCGCGGCACGGGCCGCACGCGGCGTGTGCGAACGGAAGGCGGCCGCTCGTCCAGTCCCGCCGCCGCGGCGCTGCAGGCCAACATGGACGGCGACGCCAAGACGCGCCTGGCCGCGCTGAAGGCGTGGCGCTCGGAGGTCGCGCGCGAGCACAACCTGCCGGCCTACATCGTGTTCAACGACGCCACGTTGTCGCAGATGGCGCTCACGTCGCCCGGCACGCTGGACGAGTTGTCGGGCATCAGCGGCGTCGGCGCGAAAAAGCTCGAGGCCTACGGGCGCGAGATCCTGCGCGTGCTGGAGTCCGCGGCGGCCTGAGGGCGTCGTGGCGGGGGCGGATCCTGCGACTGCGCGCAGGATGACATGCCGATTTGGACGACGTGACGAAACGTCACCCGGCACGACGCGCCACGGCATGACGAGCCAATCGACCCGAAGGCCACGACCGTCTCTCGTCATCCTGCGCGCAGTCGCAAGATCCACCGCTGCCAGAGCGCCGCCGATGACGACATCGCGCTGCCGTCCGAGTGACGCGACGCCCGGTCAATTCGAGTACGGGTCCCGCTCGTCGCGCGCCTTGAGCAGCCTGGGCGTGATCTCCACGGTATCGACGGTGTCCGAGACCCACACCGTGCCGTCCTGGATCGTGACCTGCCAGGCCATCGTGCGCGCCACCATCTTGCCGAGCGCTTGCGACACCTCGGGCTCGATGGCCCAGATCTCGACCTTGGGCGCGCGGATCAGCTTGCCTTCCAGCGCGGCCCACCAGATCGGCGTGCTGGCGATGTAGCTGTAGACGGTGACCTTCTCGGCGCGGCTGCTGGCCTTGGCCAGGCGCCGGTCGTCGGGCTGGCCAACCTCGATCCAGTGGATCACCTGGCCGGTGAGGTCGACCTGCCACAGGTCGGGCTCGTCGACGTCCCACAGGCTCTTGGCCAGCACCAGGTCGCCCTGCTCGCGGTCGGCCGGCACGTTCAGCGCGTAGGCCAGCACGCGCATCAGCATGCGCTCGTCGGTCTCCGACGGATGGCGGGCGATGGTCAGCTCGTGGTCGCCGTAGATGTTGCGGTCCATGTCGGCGAGTTGCAGACGGACCTTGTGAATCGTTGCTTTGAGGGCCATGACCCGATTGTCCGCGCATTCGCGCCGCGGCTCAGTCCTGCATGCGCATCAGCGTATTGATGCTGGCGGCGGATTCCAGCAGCCGCGGCAGCAGGCGCTTGCGCATCTGGTCGGGCGGCATGCGCTGGTCCTGCGCGCTGACGTTGATCGCCGCCACCACGCGTCCCGCGCGATTGACGATGGGCGCGGCCATGGCCACCAACCCTTCCTCGAGCTCGCCATGGACCACCGCATGGCCGTCGCGGCGCACGCCGTCCAGCAGTGCCATCAGCGCATCGACGTCGGTCACCGTGCGTGCGGTGCGCGCCACGAGCGGCGCACGCGTCAGGCGCGCGCGGCGCTCGGTCTCGGGCAGTCCGGCCAGCAGCACGCGGCCCATCGCCGTGCAGAACGCCGGCAGCCGGCTGCCCGGGCCCAGGCTGATGGCCATGATCTTCTTGGCCGGCACGCGCAGCACGTAGACGATGTCGTCGCCATCGAGCACCGCGGCCGACGAGGATTCGTGGATGTCCTGCACCAGTTCTTCCATCACCGGCTGTGCGAGATGCCACACTGGCTGCGAGCTGAGATAGGCGAAACCCAGCTCCATCACGCGCGGCGTCAGGCGGAACAAGCGACCCTCGGATTCGACGTAGCCCAGCTGCTGCAGCGTCAGCAGGATGCGTCGCGCCCCGGCGCGCGTGAGCCCGCTGCGTTCGGCCGCGGCGGTGAGCGTCTGCGCGGGCGCATCGGCGCCGAAGCTGCGCAGCACCGCCAGGCCGCGGGCGAACGATTGCACGAAGGCGTCGCCGGGTCGGCTGGCTGCGGGCGGCTCGGCGGAGGCGGTCGGATCGTCGGACATTCGCCGATTCTCTCCCGGCGGCCACCTGGAACGGCCACGTCGTCGCCCATGGCCGCCTTGGCCGCCGGCGCGGCCTCGATCCGTCGGCGGATCGCAAGCACCGGCAGGGCCGCCTGATGCCACCCGTGACACTTGGCAACGTTCGTTGACGCCTCCCGCACGCAGTGCGTAAATCCACGAGCCCGCGCAGCCATGCGCGTTCCACTGTCTGCGAGTCTGCCGCGCCATGTCATTTCGCCGCCTGAAGTCCGTCCCGTCCGCCGCACTGTCGTTCGCGCTGGCCACGCTGCTCGCTGCCTGCGGCGGCGGATCGCCGGCGGGCAGCACGGCGACGGTGCCGCCGGCCGCCACGTACACGGCGACCTCGGGGCTGGCGCAGAAAGGCCCGTTCGCCGCCGGATCGACGGTCAGCGTGCGCGAGCTGGGACTGAACCTGTCGACCACCGGCAATCTGTACACCTACACGACCAAGGCCGGCGGCGCGTTCACGCCCAGCGACAAGTACGCGTCGGCGCTGCTGGCCGTCACCGCCACCGGCAGCTATGCCGACGAAGTGACGGGCGCAACCTCCGACGGCCCGGTGACGCTGACCTCGTACGCCAACCTGGGCACCGACACCGCGCTGAACGTCAACGTGCTCACCACGCTGGCCGCCACGCGCACCAACACGCTGCTCAACACCAACGGCATGACCTTCGCCAACGCCCGCGCGCAGGCGCAGCGCGAGGTGCTGGGCGCGTTCGGCATCGCGCTGGGCGCGGCGCCGGGCGACTTCGGATCGCTCGATGCCAGTGCGAACACCGACGGCGGCCACATCCTCGCCGCGCTATCGAGCGTGATCGTGCAGGGCCGCACCTCGGCGCAGGTCAACGCGCTGCTGACGGCGCTGCAGGCCGCCATCGACAGCAACGGCGCCAGCATCGACGCCGGCAACCTGGCCACGCTGTCGCGCAGCGAGCAAGCGCTGAACCTGAACAAGGTCGCCGCTCATCTGGGCGCGGCCTACGGCACGACGTTCGACGCCAACGCGCTCGCCGAGTGGCTGGACCAGGACGGCGACGGCGTGATCGCGCACGACGAATTCCGCGTCGACAACGCCACGGCCACATCCAGCATGACCTTGCCGGCGGACTTCGTCGCCGCGCGTGCCGGCGCGAGCCTCACGGCCACCGCGGGGCAACTGGTGGTCAACGGCGCCGCCGTCACCGGCAGCGCCACGTTCAAGGCCGGCGACACGGTGGTGCTCGCAGCGCCCGCGTCGCTGCCCGATGGCGTGTTGAAGATCTACCTGCAGGTCGGCAGCACGCGCGTGGCCCGGGTGACCTTCGTCAAGGGACTGACCTCGATCGCGATCACGCCGGCCACCAACACGCTCCCGGTGGGCATCTCGCAACAACTGATCGTCACCGGCACGTTCGCCGACGGCCACAGCGCCGACGTCACCGGTGCCGTCACGTGGACATCCAGCGCACCCGCCGTGGCCGACATCGGCGCCGCCACCGGCCTGGCCGACGGGCTCACGCTGGGCGCGACGACGATCACCGCGAGCTCCGGCACGGTCAGCGGCACGCTGGCGCTCACGACCACCGAGGCCACGATCCAGTCGCTCGTGATCTCGCCGGCGACGCTGCTGACCGGCGTTGGCGTGACGCGCCACTTCACGGCCACCGGCACGTTCTCCGACGGCAGCACCGCCGACGTCACCGCCAGCGCCGTCTGGGCGACGCAGGCCGCCGGCATCGCCTCGGTGAACAACGGCGCGGCCAGCGGACTCGCACTGGGATCGACCGGCGTGACCGCGACGATCGGCGCCGTCTCCAACGATGCCGAGGTGGACGTCACCACCAATACCTGGACCGCCGCGCCCGAGATGCCCACGGAACGCGTGGCCGGCCACACCGCGACGCTGCTGCCCGGCGGCAAGCTGCTGGTGGCCGGCGGCGTGGAGTCCGCCGGCGTCGGCACCGCCGCGGCCGACCTGTTCGATCCGGTCAGCGCCACCTGGACGTCGGTCGCCCCGATGAACGTGATGCGCGCGTCGCACACCGCCACGCTGCTGGCCGACGGGCGCGTGCTGGTGGTCGGGGGCTCGACGGTGTCGACGTCCGCCGCCAAGGGCTACGTCAACAACGCCAGCGCCGAGATCTACGACCCGGTGGCCAACACCTGGACCGCCACGCCGCCCATGAGCGCCGCGCGCGCGCACCACACGGCCACGCTGCTGCCCGACGGCAAGGTGCTGGTGGTCGGCGGCGAGAACCTGCTCTACCTCGTTGAGCCGACGGCCGAGATCTACGACCCGGTCGCCAACGCCTGGTCGGCGCCGCGTGCCGAGCCGATCGGGGAGCGCTCGCAGCACACCGCCACGCTGCTGCCGTCGGGACTGGTGCTGATCGCCGGCGGCTTCGACATCGTCAATGGCGCGCTGACGCCGCTGACCACCGCGGAGCTGTACGACCCGGTGCTGCACACGAGCACCACGACCGACAGCCACGGCGTCACCACCACCGTCGTCATCGGCGGCCAGGACTTCACCGCCACGACGGCCATGGCGTTCCCGCACTACGGCCACAGCGCCACGGGCCTGGCCAACGGCCGCGTGCTGGTCGTCGGCGGCAACACCACGCAGACCGAGCTGTACGACCCGGTGGCCGCCGCCTGGACGACCGAAGGCGACACGGCCGCCACGCACACCTTGCACGGCGCGGTGCTGCTGCCCGACGGCCGCGTCATGGTGACCGGCGGCACGCAGTTCGCGCAGCCCGCGGCCGAGTTGTTCGATCCGGTGGCCGGCACCTGGACGGCCGCGGCCGACATGCTGGTCATCCGCAGCAATCCGACCGCCACGCTGCTGTCCGACGGCTCGGTGATGGTGTGTGGCGGGGCCCCTGACAGCTCGGGACCGGACTGCGAAACCTGGTGGTGACGAGGCGCTGAGCGGCCGCACGGATGCGTCATGAAACATCCGTGCATGTCGCGTTACGTAGCCACACCTCTAGCTGACGAGTCTCTTTCCTGGAGGTGTCGCTTTACCAGTCTTCACACACGCCGCCGCGCAAAGACGCACAGTCCAGACTTGCCGGGGCCAGCTTGCCCCGGCACTCAGAAGTTGGAGACACCATGAAGACTGCTTCATCCCTTTTTGCCCTGTCCTCCGTGCTCGCGCTGACCCTCGCGGCATGCGGCGGCGGCGGCGGTGGCGGCACCAGCGCCGGTTCCGGCTCGTCCGGCAACACGTCCACGCCCAGCGGCGCGACGTCCTCGGCAACGTCGTCGGGCGCCATCACCGCTTTCGGCAGCGTGTTCGTCAACGGCCACGAGTTCGCCACCGGCAACGCCCAGGTCATGGACGACGATACCGGCGACACCAGCGCCAAGGTGGCCAGCCTCGAGGTCGGCCAGGTGGTGGACGTCCAGCCCGCCAGCAACAGCACCAACACCGCGCCGGTCGCGCAATGGCTGCACGTGCACCCGCTGGCGCGCGGCTACGTCGACGCCTGGGACGGCACCGCCAACACGCTCAGCGTGATGGGCCAGACGGTCAGCCTCGACAGCGCCACGCTGTTCTCCGACCACCGCGCGTGCCTGAACGCCTCGACGAATCCCTGCACCGCGATCACGGACGCATCCGGCCTGACGCTGACCGCGGGCACCACCGGCGGTTCGTACGTGGCCGTCGACGGCTACCTGTTCGGCGCGAGCGGCGGCACGGCCAACATCGTCGCCACGCTGGTCTCCGTGCATGACGCGCCCACCGGCAGCGGCGGCGCGTTCTTCAAGGTCGAGGGCGTGGTCAACACCACCAGCGCGACGGCAGGCAGCGCCAGCGTCACCATCGGCAGCCTGCAGGTCAACCTGGGCAGCGCCACCTGCCGCGCCGCCGGCAAGACGACCGCCTGCGCGGGCGCCTTCAGCGTCGGCGACGTGGTGTCCGCGTTCTCGACGACCAGCCCGACCCTGCCGGCCGCCACGTTCAACGCCACGATCGCTTTGAAGCGCGACCACCTGCCGGTGCAGACGGCCGGCGCCACGGTCGAGTTCGACGGCAGCGTCTCGTCGTTCACGGCGGCGTCCGGCAGCACGGCGGCCAGCTTCGTCGTGCGCGGCGTCGACGTCGACACCTCCGCGCTGCCGGCGGGCACCTCGCTGCCGGCGACGGGCGACATCGTGCAGGTCACCGGCACCGTCTCCAGCGACGGCCTGTCGGTGGCGGCCAGCGCGATCCGCATCCTGCACGCCGCGCGCAGCGTCAGCTACGCCCTGGCGGGCGACGCCAGCGGCGTGACCGCCGGCAGCGTCGCCAGCACGTGGACGCTGACCGTGCTCGGCCAGCCCGTCGTCGTGAGCGGCCAGACCCACCTGGCCGACCACTCGAGCCGCCAATGGTTCAACGTCGACCCGCAGACCAACCCGTTCAACATCAGCACCTTCCAGACCTACCTGGCGGCCAGCACCTCGCAGCACCTGTTCGTCGAGGCGGCCAAGGACAGCAGCGGCACGCTGCAGGCGATGTCGGTGACGATCGTGCCCGCGTCCACGCTGAGCCAGGTGGCCGGCCCGGTCGACGCCAGCCCGGCGCCGGTGGCCGGATCGACCTCCGCACCGGCGACGTTCTCGATCGACGGCATCGCGGTGAGTGCGGTCAACAGCGCGATCACGTTCCCGCGCCATTCGGGTACGGCGATCGCGGCGGGCGATGAAGTGCTGGTGGGCGGCAGCTTCGCCTCCGGCGTGCTGAGCGTGGCCGCGACGCCGCGTTCCACCAACTTCGTCGTTGACCTGGGCGTGCCGTTGTCGCACGACATCCCGGGGTTCTGAACGAACAAGGGCGCGTCGTCTTTCGGCGGCGCGCCCGTTCGTGAAAACATGATCGAGGAGAGCCGTCGCGCGGGATGCGCGGCGGCGATCGAGACAAGCGCCAGGGGCGCTTTGTCGCTCAGCGGTGCGTGTCCGGCAGGTCCTGGCGGCGGATGACGATGGTGCGCTCGGCGGAGTCGTCGTCGGACGGCGCGTCCATCTGGAACTCGGTCTCGAGCTGGTCGAGCAAGGTGCTCAACTCGTCGTCGGCGACGTCGCGCCACAATCCGATCCGCCGCGCGCGCAGCTCGGGCTTGCGCAGCATCGCGTCGATGTCGAACACGAAGCCCGTGGCACGCCGCAGCGCGAACCGGATGCGCGCCCGCAGGATTTCCTGATTGGGCGACAGTGCGTAGCTCATCGTCTTCACCCCTCCTGCCTTGCTCGGTCGACCGACGCTTCCCGACCTCCAGGAAGCTGCTCTGGTCGCCGGTGTGCGACTGGTGTTTGAGTGAAGTCTAAGACTCCGGGCGCGTTTTTTCTGTCCCCAAAATGAGGGTGGAAATGAGCGTGCTGCAGAGTTCGTGCGGCCGCCTCGCGCCCCTTCATCGTGCCCATGCACAACAACGGTTCGCCTGTCGCCGACCGTTGCCCCGCGAAGGGGCGGATCGATCAGAGTGGCGTCCCGCCGACGTGCTGGAGATCGCGCATCAGTCCCATGCGCCGCACTTTTCGATGGCCAGACTCGTCGATACAAGGGGCTTTCCAGTTCCGCGACATTCGCGCGAAGACCGCGAGTGACACGGGCGACCTGGCCATTCGCAGCGGCTGCTCGGGCATAAGAATCGGGACATGACGGAGCACTACGTCCGCGAGCGCGTCGGGCAACGAGTCAAGCCGCTGCGCTAGTAGGGCATCCGCGGATCCCACATGCCGTCTGCCCGATATTCCTGGCAGGAGTCGAGGCCAAACGCCTGCCAAAGCACCTCAAGGATGGGGCGCGCAGTTCGATCGATCTCGCTGGTGGAATCCGGTCGCTCTATCGCGTCAATCCAGACGTCCGGAAGAACGAGATCCGCGCGGTCGCTGAACGCGCGATTCAACTGCCAACCGTTTCCGCCCACGCCGAACTCGTAGCCGTGAACATGCAGCAGCGCACAGCGAACCAGCGCCGGCCCTGAGGCGCCGCTCTCGCGCGCCAAGGTGAGCAGTTTCAACATGGCGTCGCGAAAAAACACGGTGACAACGGTCGACGGGATGACCTCCGCGTCAGGCCTCACCGCGCTCCCACCGAACCGAATTGCCTCCAGCGCGCCCGAACGAAACACCTGCGTGCAGCCGAACGCCGGATCGTCAGATGCGCCAACGCGGGTCATCGCCACGACGCCATCAAGGTTCAGCAGGGCTGATGAGGAACGCCAGTCGGAGAATCGAAGCTGGCTATGGTCACGCCGCAGGCCAACCAAATCCGGGGCGAGGCGCCCGCTGAACGCAGCAAGAGGAACGACGTGAACCACGCAAAGCGGCCCCGCGTACGTCGGCACCGAGGTCTCGCCCTTCGCAATCAACTGCGTACGCTGGCCGATCCACTCTGCCGCACGAGCCCCAAGGCTTGCGGTTCTGTCAAAAGCACCGCGCAGTTGCTCATAGGACAGCTCAGTGGTGTGGGTGCCGTTGCGAATCACGAATTTGCTGTGGTTGTTGAAGAGATATCGATGCGGCCCGTTGTACGAGCCCGGAACTCGCAGAACAAGGCAATAGCCAGGCGCGCAAGGCACAACCTGGAATTGCACGCCAGGTATGCGCGGTTCGATTCCGGAATCGAGAATCTGTCCAAGCCGCCGCAGCGCCACGTCAGCCGCCTCAACTTCGATTGGCCGCAGTTCCTTCGCGCATCCGTCTTCCTCATCGATCCCATACACAAGATCGCCGCCGTTCGCATTTGCGAGCGCACAGACGTCCTTCAGGAATTCGTGCCTGTCACGGTCAGCGTTTCCAGGCAGTTCCCTCTTGAAATCGACGGCCGCCCCCTCGGGACAGCGGGTGTCACAGAGGCCCTGGAGCGCCTGACAGTCAACCCGTGAGATATCGGAAGAGAGCATCGTCTAGCCTTTCGTCGCGTGCGCCGCGGAGCGTCGGGCCAGTCGGAATTGTAGAGAAACAGCTCGAATTGTAGAGAAGCCCCGCACAGCACAACTGTACGGGGCTTCCTATGAAATTCGTGGTGGCCTGGGGCGGAATCGAACCACCGACACGCGGATTTTCAATCCGCTGCTCTACCAACTGAGCTACCAGGCCGTCTTCTTCAGACTTGCTCCGCGATCGGGCTCGTTTAAGAGCGATCGGCGAAGCCCGCTAGTATAGCAGCGTTCCGACTGGCGGCAGTTGCCGCAGGCGAAATTTTGCCCGGGCGGGCGGTCGGCGCGTCGCCCTCAGTTCGCCCCGCGCTTGCCGCGCGACAGGTCGACGCCCAGTTGCTTGAGCTTGCGATACAGGTGGGTGCGTTCGAGGCCGGTCTTTTCGGCCACGCGGGTCATCGAGCCGTTCTCACGCGCGAGGTGGAACTCGAAGTAGCTCTTCTCGAACGCGTCGCGGGCTTCGCGCAGCGGGCGGTCGAGGTCGAAGCTCTGTTCGGGTTGCGGGCCGAGGTTCAGCGGCGCGGACTGTTGCAGGCCGAGGCCGCCGGTCATCGCGGCTTCGACGGTCATCGCGTCGGGGCGGTAGCCGCCGTTGCCTGGCAGCAGTGTCGACTGCAGATCCGTGGCGGCCGCCGACCGCGAACTGGGACGCGCGAGGCCTTGCTCGACGGCGCGCAGCAGCTTCTGCAGCGTGATGGGCTTCTCGAGGAACGCAATGGCGCCGTACTTGGTCGCTTCGACGGCGGTGTCGATCGTGCCGTGCCCGCTCATCATGATGACGGGCATGTTGAGCTGCGCGGTCGCTCCCCACTCCTTGAGCAGCGTGATGCCGTCGACGTCGGGCATCCAGATGTCCAGCAGGACGAGGTCGGGACGCAGGCGCTCGCGCACGCGGCGCGCGTTTCCGGCATTTTCTGCGACCTCCACCGTGTGACCCTCGTCGGTGAGGATCTCGGAGAGCAGGGCGCGGATGCCCATTTCGTCGTCAACTACAAGAATCGTGGCCATGAATGTGGGAACGGGGACGGGCTGCTCGCGGCAAATAGCACTTTATACAGGGGTTTCGCGCAGTGACTCCGCGTGGGAGGCCTCGACGAAGCGTGAAAACGATATCGAGACCTGGGCTCCGGCGGCGCCGGGCGCACCGTCTTCGCCGCTGCCCAGGTTCGCGATGCGCACGCGGGCCCTGTGCTCGTCGGCGATCTTCTTGACGACGGCAAGACCCAGGCCGGTGCCTTTGGACTTGGTGGTGACGTAGGGCTCGAACGCGCGCTGGAGGACATTTTCCGGAAATCCCGGGCCATTGTCCTCCACCTTGAGTCGCACCGCGCGCAGCTGGCCATCGTCGTTGCGGGCCGATTCGGTGCGCACCTGCACCAGCGCGTCGGGCCAGATCGACGCGGCATCGAGCGCGTTCTGCACGAGGTTGTGCACCACCTGCCGCAACTGCGTGGTGTCGCCCATGATCTGCGGCAGGCCGGGCTCCAGCCGGGAAACCAGGTGTCCCTTCTCGTGCGCGTCGCCATACAGCACCAGCACCTCGGCCACCAGCGTGTTCAGGTCGACGGCCTGCAGGTTGGCGCTGGGCAGGCGCGCGTAGTCGCGGAACTCGTTGACCAGCTGCTTCATCGACTGCACCTGGGCGACGATGGTGCTCACGCTGCGCGCGAGCATCGCCTGGTCGGCAGGCTCGGCCAGCTTGCTTTCGAGCTTGAACTGCAGGCGCTCTGCCGACAGCTGGATCGGCGTGAGCGGGTTCTTGATCTCGTGCGCGAGACGGCGCGCGACCTCGCTCCACGCGGCCGAACGCTGCGCCGACACCACCTCGGTGATGTCGTCGAACACCATCAACCGCGCGTCGCCGGGCAGCAGCGCGCCGCGCACCAGCAGCGTCAGCTCCTGGCCCTTGTCGCCCACCTTGAGCTCGAACTGGTCCTGCCACAGCACGCGCTCGCCCGCTTCGGGACTGGCCAGGTGCAACTCGAAGCGCTGTTCGACCGCCTGCGAAAAGTCGGCCAGCAACGGGATCTCCTCGAGCTTGCGGCCCTGGTACGCGGACAGCGGCACGCGCAGGATGCGCGTCGCGCCGGGGTTGACGGTGTCGATGCGCCACTGCTGGTCGAACAGGATCACGCCGGCGGTCAGGTTGTCCAGGATGGTCTGCAGCCGCGTGCGCGCGCCCTCGACGGCCATCACGCTGCGGTCGACGTCGGCGCGCGCCTGTCCGAGCTGCTCGGTCATCTGCGCGAACGAGCGCGTGAGGCCGCCGATCTCGTCGCGCGATTCGTACACCGGCTTGGCGCCGAGGTCGCCCGCGGCGACGGCGCGCATGCCCTCGGCCAGCAACAGCAGCGGCCGCGCGAGCTGGTTGCCGAAGGTGATGGCGATCAGCACCGAGCCGAACACGGCCAGCACCACGCTCAGCGTCAACGTGCCCACGTACATGCGCCGCAGCCCCTCGCGCGCGAGGGCGCGCTGCTGGTAGTCGCGGTAGGCCGCCTGCACGGCCAGCGCGTTGGTGACGACCACCGGCGGCAGCGGCTGTATCGCGAGCAGCAAGCGCTCGCTGTTGTCCAGCGACAGGCTGCTGGAGGGCACCTGCACGATGGCTCGCACGCGTGCGGCGACGCCGGTGCCTGGCGAAGCCTCGTCTTCCAGCCCCTCGACCTGGCTGGCCTGGCCCGTGGCGCGCGCCTGGCGGATCAACGCGGCCGACGGCCGATCCGGCAGCAGCGACGGCCGCGAGCTGGCGGCCAGCAGGATCTGGCCGCTGCCGGCCACCAGCGCGAGATCCTGCGCGCCGATCTGGTCGCGCATGCGCTCGAGCGTGAGCGCCGCGCCGGGCGCGCTCGGATCGCCCAGACGCGTGGCCGCGTAGCGCACCTTCTCGACGAGGTCCGCCGACAGCGTGTCCAGCGTGCCCTTGCCCAGGTTCAGGCCGGCCACGAGCGCGTGGTCGACCTTGGTGTCGAACCAGGCGTCGATGCTGCGTGTGACGAACTGCAGCGAGACGGTGTAGATCAGCGCACCCGGCACCACGCCCACCAGCGCGAAGATGGCCGCGAGCTTGAGCAGCAGCCGGCCGCCGAACTTGCCGCTATGCCAGCGATAGCCGAGCCGGATCGTCGCACCCACCAGCACGACGAACAGCGCCAGCGCGACGACGGCGTTGAGCCAGAACAGCCAGACGAAGTTGCGCTCGTACAGCGCCGTCTCGCCCGACGCGAGCGACACCACGAAGCCCAGCACCAGCGCCACGCCCAGGAACGCGAGGATCGCGACGGCCCACAAAAAGCGCACCGACCGGCGGCCCATGTTGAATTGAGGACGCCTGCGGGCGGTCTTCGGGGCGTCTTCGACGGCCACGGGCGTCCTATTCAACCGGAACGGATCGTTCGACGCCAAGCTTCCATTCCGATTGGGCGTTCAGGTCGAGCCGCATCGGCGGCGGCAATTGCGACGAGTCGAGATAGAACTGGAAATCGACGTAGTAGCGGTCCGTGGGGTCGATGCCGGAATCGGCGATGCGCCAGTGCGCGATGCGCGTGACGGTGGTCAGCGCCTCTTCCAGCGACGGATAGGACTGGCTGAACGCGCCCAGGCTCACGCGCCAGGCGGATGTCAGCGGCTGGTACGACAGGCGCCAACTGCGCGAGACGCGCGCGACGCGTTCGTCGCGCCAGTACCAGCGCGGCCTCTTGACGCTGGCCTCAGCCACGAAATAGACGGGAACGCCGCGCCGCAGCGCGTCCTCGACGGCCTTGCTGAGCGTCAGGTTGGCCACGAAATCAAGCACCACGCCGCCGTCCTGGCGCTTGGCGACGATGGTCGGCAGCTCCACGCCCTGCGCCCGGGCCTGCGGCGAGAAGCCGGCCGTCCCGAGCAGGCACGCCAGCGCCAGGAACGCCGACGCCACGACGCGCCGGGCGTCTTGGGCCAGGAGGATCCAGCGGTGATGCGAACGGGCCAGGGACGGGTGCACGGTGGCGATGCGGTGAGAGCTTCTTTGAGCGAGGCGACGAAGGGTGTGTCAGGGCGCGCCGGCAGCCGGCTCCTTGCGCAGCAGCGCATAGTAGAAGCCGTCGGAAACGAGGTGGGAGGCCGCGTCTGCACCGCTGCCGGGCACCGAAGCCCCGCTGGAGCCATTGTCCGGCAGTGGCAGCAGGTGGCCGGGCGAGCGGCTGTCCAAATGGGCGCCTGAGGCACCGCGGCGTTGCAAAAATGCGTCGATCTGGTGCTCGCCTTCCGTCCGGAACACCGAGCAGGTGGCGTAGAGCATCCAGCCGCCGGGCCTCAGCGTCGGCCACAGCGCGTCCAGGAGTTCGGCCTGGATGCGGCCCAGCGCGGCGATGTCTTCCGGGCGGCGCAGCCAGCGGATATCCGGATGGCGGCGCACGATGCCGGACGCGCTGCACGGGGCGTCCAGCAGGATGGCGTCGAAGGGCTGGCCATCCCACCACTCGGCCGGGCGGCGGCCGTCGCCGGCGCGCGTGCGTGCCTTCAGGCGCAGGCGGGCCAGCGCGTCGTCGACGCGCGCGAGCCGCTTCGGATCGCTGTCGAGCGCCAGCACGTCCAGGTCGGCCAGTTCCAGCAGGTGGGCCGTCTTGCCGCCGGGCGCGGCGCAGGCGTCGAGCACGCGCGCGCCGGGCGGCAGGCCGGCGTCCACCAGCAGGCTGGCGGCGCGCTGGGCGGCGGCGTCCTGGACCGAGACCGCGCCCTCGGCGAAGCCGGGCAACCGTTCGACCGGCACGGGAGCGGCCAGCACGATGGTCTGGGCGCGGGTGAGCGTCGCCTCGAGGCCGGCCGCCCGCAGTTGTTGCAGGTACGCGGCGCCGGTCGACTGCCGGACGTTGACGCGCAGGCACATCGGCGGACGCGCCTGCGCGGCGGCCAGGATGCCTTGCCACTGCGCGGGCCAGTCGGCCTGGAGACGGTCGATCCACCACTGCGGATGGTTCCAGCGCGCCGTCGGCTGCTTCATCGCGGCATCCACCAGCGCCTCGCGTTCGCGGATGAAGCGGCGCAGCACGGCATTGAGGAAGGACGCCGACTGTGGCGCGCGCTTGCGAGCGGCGGTCACGGCCTGGTCGACCAGCGTGTGGTCGGCGTACGGCGGCGCCTCGTCGGGCCAAAGCAGCGCCAACGCGCTCAGCAGCAGCGCCTCGACCGCCGGCGGCGGCGTGCGCGGCGCGAGCAACGCGCGCACGGCCTGGGCCGCGCCGAGCCGGCGCAGCACGAGAAAGGACAACGCCTGCGTGCCGGGCCGCAGCGGGCCCGGGCAGGCGGCGAGGATGTCGGTCAGCGAGCGGCCGCCACGCACGGCCTGCACGGCGTCGGCCGTCTGTTCGAGCAGGCGCGACAGCGCCGGGGCCTGCCCTGCGGGGGCGGCACGGGTGTTGTTGTCGGAAATCACCCGGGGAGTCTACCCACCGGGCTTTGCTGACGGGCAACGACAAGGTGTCAGCGTTGAAACGTGTCTGAACGGCGCGACCAAGTGCCGAAAAAGGCCCGCAAATCACTGGCGGCCGCACGAAACGTTGCGTCGGCGCAAAATGGCCGTCCGGATCCAATGCCTGCCGAGCCCATGCCCACTCCCGTCCCGCCGTCCGAGTCATCGCCCAACGCCGGCGACGCGCCGCCCCGCTCGCTGGCGCTGATCCGCAGCGAGGCCGACCTCGCCGCGCTGCCGGCGTCCGAGCGCATCCGCTACCGGCTGGTGGGCGCGGACTGCCGCTTCCACGCCAACGACAACATTTCCGAGTTCGTGCGACCCGGCGAGACCGAGGAGCTCAAGGCCGAGGTCGCTCAGCACATGCAGGCCGTGCTGCGCGCGCTGGTCATCGACACCGACTCGGACCACAACACGCAGGAAACGGCGCGCCGCGTGGCCAAGATGTTCGTCGACGAGGTGTTCCGCGGGCGCTACCAGCCGATGCCGTCCGTCACCGAGTTCCCCAACGTCTCGCGCCTGAACGAGCTGATGATCGTCGGGCCCATTTCCGTGCGCAGCGCTTGCTCGCACCACATGTGCCCGATCCTGGGCCGCATCTGGATCGGCGTGCTGCCCAACGAGCACTCGAACCTGATCGGGCTGTCCAAGTATTCGCGCATCGTCGACTGGATCATGACGCGCCCGCAGATCCAGGAAGAAGCGGTGACGATGCTGGCCAACGTGCTGCAGGAGCGCGTCAAGCCGGACGGCCTGGCCATCGTGATGGAGGCCGACCACTTCTGCATGCAGTGGCGCGGCGTCAAGGATCTCGATTCGGCGATGACCAACAGCGTCATGCGCGGCGCCTTCCTGAAGGATCCGCACCTGCGTCGCGAGTTCCTGTCGCTGCTGTCCAAGAAAAACGCCTGAGGAACTGCCATGCTGGTGCGCCTGATGTACGCGAGCCGCGCGGCCGCCAACCTCGACAACGAGGAAGTGACCGCCATCCTGCGCAAGTCGCGCACGACCAACGCGCGCGAGGGCCTGACCGGCGCGCTGTGCCTGTGCAACAGCGGGCGCCTGTTCATCCAGGTGCTCGAAGGCGGCCGCAACGCGGTCAGCAGGCGCTACAACCGCATCGTGGCCGACGCGCGCCACACCGACGTCACGCTGCTGCAGTTCGAGGAGATCGACGAGCGCCGCTTCGCCGGCTGGTCCATGGGCCAGGTCAACATGGCGCGCTTGAATCCGGGCCTGATCCTGAAGTACTCGGAGCTGGGCAACCTCGACCCGTGGTCGGTGCCCGGCGAGGCCACCGCGGCCTTGTTCGACGAGATGATCGCCACCGCGGCGATCATGGGGCAGTCCTAGACTCGTCCCGCGGAACGAAACCCCAGCGGCGATGCTATGAGCCGCGTCGGCACCTGGTGGATCGCCTTGTTGTACAGGTCCACCGCGTCGTTGAAGCCCTGGCGCGCGAACTGGATCCGCGGCTCGGCCTCGCGCCAGGCGGTGAGCGCGGCGGCGAGCCTGGGCCCGAAGTCGGACTCGTGGATCAACGCGGGCTGCAGTTCGATCAGCGCGCGCAAGCGGCTCGCCGGCGACGCCAGGCCTGCCTCTGCGGACACCCACAGCGACACGTCGGCGATGCGCGCGCGCGACAGGCGCACGCCGTCGGCGGCCGCGCGCTGCTTCGCGTCGGCGTCGGCCAGCGCCTGCAGGGTTGCGGCTTCGGCGGCCATCGCCTCGCGCACGGCATCGACCACGGCCGTCATCGCCTCGCTGCGCTTGACCAGCGCGGCGACGATCTGCTCCCACGCCGAGACGATGGACGCGCGCAGCCGTACGAGGCGGTTGTAGGCGCCGACGACCCAGGCGAGCAGCACGGCCAGAAACACCAGCTGGAACAACCAGTGCGAAATCATGCGGCGTCGGCCAGTCCCGCCACGAAGCCGGCGTGGCCCGCGGCGCGCAGCTTGCAGGCGGGACACTCGCCGCAGCCGTAGCCCCAGTCGTGGCGCGCGCCGCGCTCGCCCAGGTAGCAGGTGTGCGTCCTCTCGACGATGACGTCGTTGAGCGCCGCGCCGCCCAGCGCGGCGGTCAGCGCCCAGGTCTGCGCCTTGGTCAGGAACATCAGCGGCGTCTCGATGGTCATCGGCGCGGCCAGGCCCAGGCTCAGCGCGACCTGCATCGCCTTGAGCGTGTTGTCGCGGCAGTCGGGGTAGCCGGAGAAGTCGGTCTCGCACATGCCGCCCACCAGCACCGAGGCGCCGCGGCGGTAGGCGACGGTCGCGGCGAAGCCGAGGAACAGCAGGTTGCGTCCCGGGACGAAGGTGTTGGGCAGGCCGTTGGCGGCGAACTCGATCGCGCGGTCGGACGTGAGCGCGGTGTCGGAGACCTGGCCCAGCAGCGCGAGGTCCAGCAGGTGGTCGTCGCCCAGGCGCGCGGCCCAGTCGGCGTCCAGCGCCGCCAGCGACTCGCGCACGCCGGCCCGGCAATCGAGCTCGATGCGGTGACGCTGGCCGTAGTCGAAGCCGATGGTCTCCACGCGCGCGAAGCGCGCCAGCGCCCAGGCCAGGCACGCGGTGGAATCCTGGCCGCCGGAGAACAGCACCAGCGCGCTGCGAGGGTCGATCATGGGCGAGCGTCCTGTGGCGACGATGTCCGAGGCGATCAGCCGCGGACCTCGCCCTCGCCCAGCACGATCCACTTCTGCGACGTGAGTCCTTCCAGGCCGACCGGGCCGCGCGCGTGGAACTTGTCGGTCGAGATGCCGATCTCGGCGCCCAGGCCGTACTCGAAGCCGTCGGCAAAGCGCGTGCTGGCGTTGACCATCACGCTGGCCGAGTCCACCTCGCGCAGGAAGCGCATCGCGTTCGGATGGTCGGTGGTGAGGATCGCGTCGGTGTGGTGCGAGCCGTGCCGGTTGATGTGCGCGATGGCTTCGTCCAGCGAGTCGACCACGCGAATGCTGACGATGGGCGCCAGGTATTCCTCGCCCCAGTCGCTGTCGACCGCCGGCACCAGCTTGGCGCCGGCCACGTCCTTCAAGGCGGCCAGCGCCCGCGCGTCGCCGCGCATCTCGACGCCCTTGGCCGCGAACACCGCGCCGATGCGCGGCAGGAACGCGGCGGCCTGCGCGGCATGCACCAGCAGCGATTCGGTGGCGTTGCAGGGGCTGTACTTCTGCGTCTTGGCGTTGTCGGTGACGCGCACCGCGAGCTCGAGGTCGACCCGCTCGTCGACGTAGGTGTGGCAGTTGCCATCGAGGTGCTTGATGACGGGCACGCGGGCCTCGCGCGCGACGCGCTCGATCAGGCCCTTGCCGCCGCGCGGGATGATGACGTCGACGAACTCCGGCATCGCGATCAGCCGACCGACGGCTTCGCGGTCAGTGGTCTCCACGAGCTGCACGGCCGTCTCGGGCAGGCCGGCGTCGGCCAGTGCGCGCTGCACGCAGCGCCACAGCGCGAGATTGGAGCGGATGGCCTCCGAGCCGCCGCGCAGGATGCACGCGTTGCCGCTCTTGATGGCCAGCGACGCCGCTTCGATGGTGACGTTGGGCCGGCTCTCGTAGATCATGCCGAACACGCCCAGCGGCACGCGCATGCGGCCCACGCGAATGCCGCTGGGCCGCTGCGTGACGCCGGTGATCTCGCCGATCGGGTCGGGCATCTCGGCCAACTGCAGGCAGCCTTCGATCACGGTGTCCAGCGCGTGCGCATCGAGGCGCAGGCGATCGAGCAGCGGGCCGGCGAGGCCGCGCTCGGCGGCGGCGCGCAGGTCCTGCGCGTTGGCGGTTTCAAGCTCGGCGCCGGCCTCGCGCAGGCGCGCGGCGAGCGCGCGCAAGGCCGCGTCGCGCCTGGCGCGCGGCGACGCGGCCAGGCGCGTGGACGCGGCGCGCGCGGCGGCGCCGAGCGCATTCATGGTGGCGGTGACGTCGGTGTCGGTCATCCGTCGATTGTCCGTCAGCCGCGAAATCCCCCGCGGACGCGGAGATTTCGCGTGTCGGCGAGTGTGGGATCGCCGCGACGCCGTCACCTTGGCAGTCATGGCGGCTGGGTAGGATTTTGCCGCGCGCAAGGCTTGTCCTCGTGCGCAGACACGGCGCAGGGGAGGAAACGCCGGCGCCGCCCCATCGAAACATCCAAAGAAATCACATGAAGCAACTCATTGCCACGGCGATCCTCGCCGCCGCACTCGTCCCGACGCTGGCGCATGCCGGCCTGGACTCCGACAACCCGATCCATCCGCTCGCAGGCACCGCCATCACCGTCGGCGGCGACAAGCTGTCGACCATCGAGTACGACAACGGCGGCTCCCAGAGCGTCACGGCCGGTGGCCTGGTGCAGCTCTACGGCGGCGTCGAGTTCCACGAGAAGGACTCGCCGTTCGGCGTGCAGGCCACCCTCGGCTACCACGTCGACAGCGCCAATGCCCGCAACGGCAACCAGCGCTTCTCGCGCTGGCCGATCGAGCTCATCGCGTTGTACAACGTGGCGCCCAGGTTCCGCATCGGCGTGGGCGCGCGCTACGCGTCGTCGGCCAAGTTCACCAGCGACGGCGCCGGCTACGTGGGCAATGCCGACTTCACCTCGCGCGTGGGCGGCATCCTGATGGGCGAATGGCTGATCACGCCGTCCATGGGCGTGCAGCTGCGCTACGTCAACGAGAAGTACAAGGTGCAGGCAAGCGACGGCCTGGGCCACGTCCAGACGCTGGACATCGACGGCAGCCACGGCGGCGTCGGCTTCAACTACTACTTCTGACGCCGCGCGAGGCGTCTGCCCCGCCGCCCGAGTTCAAGGCCGCGCGGCTGCCGGCTACTCCTCGGCCGCCTTCTTCCTGGCGGCCGTTTTCTTGGCCGCCGGCGCCTTGGCCGCGCGCGGCTCGAACTCGAAGTTCACCTTGCCTTCCTTCTTGTCGTACGCGAGGAAGGCCTTGAACTTGCGGCGCGTCTTGTTGGAGACGAAGTTCTCCATCAGGTCGGTCTTGCCGGTGGCCAGCAGCTTGGCCATGTTCTCGCGCGAGACCGGCTGCTGCAGGATGATCTTGCCGCTCTTGAAGTCGCAGGTGACGTGCGCGCCCACCGCGTGCTCGCAGACGTAGGACGTGCCGTGCTCGAACACGTGGCCGGCGTCCTTGGGGCAGGGCCCCAGCGACTCCTGGCCGGAGAAGTCCACCGGCTCGCCATCGCCCTCGGCGTCCTTGGGAAAATCGAACTCCAGCCTCCAGTTCTTGATCTCGTCGTCGTAGACGAGATTGAGCGGCGCGGAAAACGGGAAGCCCTTCTTGGAACGGAAGCCTTCCAGAGGCCCGATCTTCTTGTCGTGCAGGAACGCCTCGACCTCGGCTGTCTCGAACGCCCGTCCCGAGGGGATCTTGGTGATCGAGAACTCGCAGCTGTCCGAGCCGTCGCCCGCCTTGCCCTGGCAGGTATAGCGGCGGTAGTTCTCCTTGACGATGCCGCCGCAGTTCGGACACGGCGTCTTCAGCGTGGCGTAGTCGCCGGGGATCGTGTCGCGGTCGTATTCCTTGGCCTTCTTGACGATGCGCTCGGCCATGCTCGCGATGTCGCCCATGAAGGCGTCGCGCGACAGCCGGCCGTGCTCCATCTCGGCCAGCTTGAATTCCCAGTTGCCGGTGAGATCGGGCCGCGTCAGGTCCTCCACGCCCAGGCCGCGCAGCAGCGTCATCAGCTGGAAGGCCTTGGCGGTGGGCATCAGGTCGCGGCCCTCGCGCAGGATGTACTTCTCGAGGATCAGCCCTTCGATCACCTGCGCCCGCGTGGCCGGCGTGCCCAGGCCCTTCTCGGCCATCGCGTCGCGCAGTTCGTCGTCGTCGATCAGCTTGCCCGCGCCTTCCATCGCCGACAGCAGCGTGCCTTCGTTGTAGCGCGCCGGCGGACGCGTCTTGGAGCCGACGGCCTCCACCGATTCGTTGCGCACCACCTCGTCCTTGTGCACGGGCACCAGCGTCGCGTCCTCGTCCTGCGCCTCCTTGCCGTAGACGGCCAGCCAGCCCGGGTTGACCAGCACCTTGCCGTTGGTCTGGAAGCGGTGCTCGTTGACCTGCGTCAGGCGCGTGGTGACCTGGTATTCGGCGCTCGGGAAGAACACCGCGATGAAGCGCTTGACGACCAGGTCGTACAGCTTGGCCTCGATGTCGGACAGCGACTTGGGCGCCTGCAGCGTGGGGATGATGGCGAAGTGATCCGACACCTTGGCGTTGTCGAAGATGCGCTTGGACGGCTTGACGTAGCCCTCCTTGAGCGCCTTGGCCGCGTGCGGGCCGAGGTCGCGCAGCGGGCCCGGCAGGTCTTCCGTCGACAGCATCTTGAGCGTGTCCTTGACCACCGGCAGGTAGTCCTCGGGCAGCGCGCGCGAATCGGTCCGCGGGTAGGTGAGCACCTTGTGCTTCTCGTAGAGCGCCTGTGCCAGCGACAGCGTGGTCTTGGCCGAGAAGCCGAAGCGGCCGTTGGCCTCGCGCTGCAGGCTGGTCAGGTCGTACAGCAGCGGGCTGGCCGAGGTGCTGGGCTTGGACTCCTCGGTCACCTTGCCGGGCTGGCCCAGCACGGCCTTGGCGATGGCCTCGGCGCGGGCCTTGTCCCAGAGGCGGTCGGCGCGGCGGTCGGCGTCGTCGTCCTTCTTGAAGGCCGGGTCGATCCACTTGGCGTCGTACTGGCCGGCCAGCGCGTCGAAGGTGGCCTTGATCTCCCAGTAGTCGCGCGGCACGTGCTTGCGGATCTTCTCCTCGCGCTCGACCACGATGGACAGCGTGGGCGTCTGCACCCGGCCGACGGTGGTCAGGAAGAAGCCGCCGTCGCGCGAGTTGAACGCGGTCATCGCACGGGTGCCGTTGATGCCGACCAGCCAGTCCGCCTCGGAGCGGCTGCGCGCGGCCGCGGCCAGGCCCTGCATCTGGTCGTCGGTGCGCAGCTTGTCGAAGCCGTCGCGGATGGCCTGAGGCGTCATGCTCTGCAGCCAGAGGCGGCGCACCGGCTTGTTCAGCGCGCCGCGCGCCGGCTCGGCGTACTGGGCGATCAGGCGGAAGATCAGCTCGCCCTCGCGGCCCGCGTCGCAGGCGTTGATCAGGTCGGTCACGTCCTTGCGGCGCACCAGCTTGACGACGGCGTTCAGCCGCGTCTTGGCCTTGTCGATGGGCGCCAGGTCGAAATGCGGCGGGATCACCGGCAGGTTGGCAAAGCTCCACTTGCCGCGCTTGACGTCGAATTCCTCCGGCGCCTTGATCTCGACCAGATGGCCGACGGCGGACGTGACGACGTAGCGGTCGTTCTCGAAATGCTCGGCGAACTTCTCGAACTTGCCGGCCGTGGGCGTGAGCGCACGGACGATGTCCTGGGCCACGCTGGGCTTTTCCGCAATGATCAGGGTCTTTGTCATTTATTTACCTTGGAACCGCGGGGCCTCGAAAAGCCCTGCCTAAAATGCAGCTCTCGCGCGCGCCTGCACACACGTACACGCGCGCGCCCACAATTTCAATGTACCGAATGACGTCGAAGCTGCAAGCGCAAAACCATACCGTTCCCGGCGGTCGCCGAATCCAGGTACGCAAAAGCGGCGTGCATGGCAAGGGCGTCTTCGCCGCCCGCGACATCCGCAGGGGCGAGGTGCTGATCGAGTACATCGGCGAGCGCATCACCTGGGAGCAGGCGCTCGACCGCCATCCCCACGATCCGTCGCAACCCGACCACACCTTCTACTTCCACATCGACGATGGCCAGGTCATCGACGCCAACGTGGGCGGCAACGCCGCACGCTGGATCAACCACGCCTGCACCACCAATTGCATCGCCGACGAAGTGGACGGCCGCATCTTCATCAAGGCCAAGAAGGCCATCAAGGCCGGCGACGAGCTGTTCTACGACTACGGGCTGGTCATCGACGAGCGCTACACGCCGGCGCTCAAGAAGCGCTTCGAGTGCCGCTGCGGCACGCGCGGCTGTCGCGGGACGATGCTGTCGCCCAAGAAATGAGCGTTCCAGCGATCGCATCATTGCCACGCCGACGACGTTTCCTTTTCCAAGCCTCATGACCGATCCCCAGGCCTCCCGCCGCCTTCCGGTGAGCACCGTGCGCCCGCACTGGGGCGCGGAGGCATTGTGGCAGGCCCTGGTGCCGCTGCTGCCGGGGCTGTCGATCGAGGTCGTGCAGAGCCTGGACTCCACCAACAGCGAACTCACCGACCGGCTGCGCGACGCCTCGCGCGTGCAGCAGGTGCGCCGCGAGAGCCGCGTCAACGACCTGTACCCGCAGCTGCTGGTCGCCATCGACCAGACCGCCGGCCGCGGGCGCCTGGGCCGGCGCTGGCACTCCACGCCCGGCTCGTCGCTCACGTTCTCGCTGGCGCTGCCGCTCAACCGGCCCGATTGGTCGGGGCTGTCGCTGGCGGTCGGGCTGGCGCTCGTCGAGGCGCTGGATCCGCAGGGCCGGCGGCTGGGTCTGAAGTGGCCCAACGACCTGATCCTGTGTCCCGCCGATGGCAAGGGCCCGCGCATGGGTCGCAAGCTGGGCGGCATCCTGATCGAGTCGGTGTCCGTGGGCGACCAGCGCGCGGCCGTCGTCGGCATCGGCATCAACGTGCTGCCGCAGCCGGTGGCCGATGCCGACTACGGCGTGGCCGCGCTCAAGGAACTCTGGCCCGAAGCCACGCCGCAGGACGCCCTGGCACGCATCGGCGAGCCGCTGGTGCGCACGCTGCTGGCGTTCGAGCGCGACGGCTTCGCGCCCTTGCACGACGCCTACGCGCGTCGCGACGTGCTGCGCGGGGAGCTCGTGCGGACCAGCGATGCCCAGATGCCCGAAGGCGTGGCCGCGGGCGTCGACGCCGATGGCGCGCTGAAGGTCGCCGGCGGCGGCCAGACGCGGCGCGTGGTCAGCGGCGAAGTGAGCGTGCGGCTCGCGGGAGCGGCCTGATGCGCGCCGCCGATTCGTGCACGAGGTCCTGAGGCCATGTTGCGCGCACTGGTCCTGCTGATGCTGCTGCTCAACGGCGCCCTTTATTGGTGGCTGCAGTCCGACGCGCAGGCCTTGCAGAGCGACCGCGAGCCGCAGCGCCTGAATCACCAGGTCGCGCCAGATGCGATCCAGGTGTTGCCCGACCTGCCGGCGGCGTCGGGCGGCGCCTCGCCCGCATCGGCCTCGGCCCCAGCTTCCGCGCCGGTGGCCAGCGGTGGCGACGCGGCCGCGTCGGGCGCGAGCTCGCCGGCCTCCATGACCGCGCCGGCGCTCGCGCACAAGGCAAGCGACCTCGTCGCCGATTGCGCCGAGACGCCGGCGCTGGACGACGCCCAGTTCGCGTCAGTGAAGGCAGCGCTGACCAAGGCTGGCGTTCCCGGCGCCGCCATTGCCGAGCGGCGGCAGGCCCAAGGGGGCACGTGGATCGTCTATCTGGGCCGCTTTGCCGATTCGCAGAGCTGGCAGCAGCAAGCCGACGCGCTGAAGAAACTGGACGTGAAGTTCGAGCGCGTCAACACGCCGACCACCCTGGCGCCGGGGCTGTCGCTGGGGCAGTTCGCGAGCCAGGCCGAAGCCGCCAAGCAGCTCGACGAGGTGTCGCGTCGAGGCGTGCACGCCGCCAAGGTCGTCACGCTCACGGCCCCGACGATCCTGCGCCACCTGCAGGTGCGCACCGCCGATCCGGCCTGGCGCCGCGCCGCCGGCGCGCAGCCCTTCGATAGCTGCGCCGCGAGCCCGCGCTCCGACATCTGACCAACCGCCCGGGCCCGGGCGCGGGTCACGCGCGCCGGTCGCGCGACCGCAGGAGCAGTCCGGCGATTGCAAGCGCGAGCAGCCAGGCAGGATTGGCGGCACCGCCGCCCGAACCGGACGAACTGCTGGTGCCACCGCCGCCACCGGTCGACGTCGAACCAGTGACCGTGATCGAACTCGTCGCGGTTTCCGTGTTGCCCAGCGCATTGACCGCCTGCAGTTGCACCGTCACGGTACCCGCTGCCAACCCGGTCAACGACACAGAACCGCCAGTCGTCGAACCGAGCGTGGCATAGCTGTTGCCGCCGGTGATGCTCCAGGTGTAACTTCCCACAAGTATCCCGGTGCTCTGCGCCCCGGTCAGCGTCAATGCGCTACCGGCGGCGACCGTGGAGCCGCCGCTGATGCTCAGGGCTGGCGTGGACAGAGCCGCGGCCGCAGCCACCGCCTTGCCAGCGTCGAGCATGCCGGCGCCGCAGGTCGACGTCGTGCAGTAGCACTCGTCCTGGGCCGCGGACGTGGACGTGGGAGCCGTACAGGCGACGGTGCCCGCCGTGATGCCGGCATTGGTGTTGCTGGGGCTGGGGAACGGACGGGCGGTCGTCTGCAGGATGTCGACGACTTCGGAGTTCGTGAGGGCCGGGTTGGCCGACAGCATCAGCGCCACGGTGCCTGCCACCAGCGGCGTGGCGAAGCTCGTGCCAAGGCTCGGGTTGTTCAGCCCGTCGCTGTAGATCCCGCCGTTCGCCACCGGCGTGGTCTGTCCCGAGTTGAGGGCGGTGAGGATGGGATACAGGCATTGCGAGCCCTGCTGCTGGTTCACGCAGTTGCCGGCCGGGGCGGCGATGGTCACTTCCGGCCCGATATCGGAGTAGCCCACCTTGTCGCCGGCGTGGCGCAGGCCTGCGACAGCAATGACGATGGGAGTCTGGTCTGCATCGGTGGACGCCGGTTGGCAATTGCCCGGCGCGTCCACCGGCAATCCTTCGTCATTGCCCGCCGCGGCCACGACGACCACGCCGGCGTTGCGCAGTTCCGTGAGCGCCTCCTGGTAGGCGTTGCCGCAAGCGCCGCTGCCCCCCAGGCTCATGTTGATGACGCGCACCGGGTGCGCGTTGGCCGGGATGGTCGTGCCCGATGCACCCACGCTGCCGCTGGGCAGGATACCCCCGGCCCATTCGGCCGCCGCGATGATGTCCGAGTCGTAGCCACCGCACTTGCCGAGCGCACGCACCGGCACCAGCATGGTGTTGTAGCCGACGCCTGCCATGCCGATGCCGTTGTTCGTGGCGGCGGCCAGGATGCCGGCGGTCTGGGTGCCGTGCCAGCTGCTGTCGCTGGCGCCGCACCCCTTGAAGAACCCGTTCTCGGCCGAGCCGCTGTCTTCGGCCGTCGAGATCCAGTCGCCAGGGTCTGACGGATCCGGATCGTCCAGGTTGCCATCGTTCGCGGTGAGGATCAGATTGGAGGTGGAATCGCCGTCCCCGCTCGTTCCGCCATAGCCGACGAAGTCGTAGCCGTACGGGGTGGCCGAGGTCGTGCCGGGGAAAGTGGCGGCAAACAGCTTGCTGCCGGAGGCTCCCGGCGTCGGGCCGCCGATGTCCGGGTGCTCGGTGATGCCCGTGTCGATGTCGCCGATCACGATGCTGCTCAAACCGGTGGTAATGGCCCATGCCGGCCCGACGTTGATGCTGGAGACAAGGTCGTTGCCCTGGGAATCGACGCCCGGCGCACGCAGATACCACTGGCCGGACACCGGGCCTTCCTGGGCGGTCGTGATCAGTTGGCCGTCGGGATACAGTGGATCGTCGACCGGCGCCGCCTGGATGTAGCGGCGCCCGTCGACGACCGCCCACTCGACGTCGGCATCCGCGCCGAGCGCTGCGGCCAGGGCCGCCGAACTCATGCCGCTGGCATGCACCACCTGGGTTCGCGTCCCCAAGGTGCGCCCGTCGGTCAGCGCGATGCCGAGACGGGCGCTCAGCGCCTTGGCCGCCTGCGGGCCGGCGCGCGTGGCGCTACCAGAGACGGCCAGAACACTCGATTTTGCCTTGAGCTTGACGATCACCCGCGCGCTCGAGGCAGGCTCCAGGTGCGCGCTGGGCGAACGCCGAACAGGCGCATATTCGGAGCCGCCCATTGCCGCGATCGCAGCCGCGGCCGCCAGGGCGAGGCCTCCAAGTCCAAGCACGCGCAGCCATCGATTCCATGTACCCATATACGTCCCGAAAAGTTTTGGAAGTGCCCCGCCAAGGCGGGTGTCTCGTGCGAAGTCTAGGAGAACGGGTGTAAACGCTGCGTTGCCGAAATACGTCCAGCGCGACTTTGACCGCGCCGTCTTCGGCACGACGAGCACTTCTTGCCGTCCCTCGTTGCGATGCCGCGAGTCTAGTGCCTGGAAAACAGGAGCCGGCGCCCATTCGAATCTGCCCCGTTCGATTTGGAAAGCACCCGTATCTGTCGCACGCGTTCAAGAAGCATCGATGACCGCGAGCAGTGGCCAGGCGGCATCTGTACAGTTTCGCGCAGCGCCCAGGCGCGCTCGTTTCAGAATGATTCGGCTGGAATCCGTTCGTGAACAAGCCCTGGCGGCATTCGGGCCCGGCGCAGCCTGGCCACGGTGGCAGGCGGGTCGATGCTTGCAGGGCGGCACCGACGACGCCTTCGACATCGCCACGCCGGAAAGGCACAAGAAAATGGCCCGCGAAGCGGGCCATCGTTCAGGTTGGCGCAGGGTCTGCCTGCGCCTGAGGACAGGATCAGCCGGCGACGACGCGCGCCATCTCGAGCACCTTGTTCGAGTAGCCCCATTCGTTGTCGTACCAGGCCACGACCTTGACAAAGGTCTTGTCCAGCGCGATGCCGGCGTCGGCGTCGAACACCGAGGTCTGCGACTCGCCGCGGAAGTCGGTGGAGACGACTTTCTCCTCGGTGTAGCCGAGCACGCCCTTCATCGCGCCTTGCGAGGCGGCCTTCATGGCGTTGCAGATGTCGTCGTAGCTGGCTTCCTTGACGAGCTCGACGGTCAGGTCGATCACCGAGACGTCGGACGTCGGCACGCGGAACGACATGCCGGTGAGCTTCTTGTTCAGCTCGGGGATCACGACGCCCACGGCCTTGGCCGCGCCCGTCGACGACGGGATGATGTTCTCGAGGATGCCGCGGCCGCCGCGCCAGTCCTTGTTGGACGGGCCGTCGACGGTCTTCTGCGTGGCCGTGGTGGCGTGCACCGTGGTCATCAGGCCGCGCTTGATGCCGAAGGTGTCGTTGAGCACCTTGGCCACCGGGGCCAGGCAGTTGGTCGTGCACGAGGCGTTGGAGATGATGGCCTGGCCGGCGTAGGTCTTGTCGTTGACGCCGAAGACGAACATCGGCGTGTCGTCCTTGGACGGGGCCGACAGGATCACCTTCTTGGCGCCCGCGTCGATGTGCTTCTGCGCCGTTTCCTTGGTCAGGAACAGGCCGGTCGATTCGACGACGATGTCGGCGCCGACCTCGCCCCACTTGAGCTCGGCCGGATCCTTGACGGCCGTCAGGCGGATGCGCTTGCCGTTGACGATCAGCGTGCCGTTGTCGACCGAGGCCTGGCCCTTGAAGCGGCCGTGCACGGAGTCGTACTGCAGCATGTAGAGCAGGTATTCCGGCTCGAGCAGGTCGTTGATGCCGACGACCTCGATGTCGGAGAAGTTCTGGACGGCGGCACGGAACACCATGCGCCCGATGCGGCCGAAGCCGTTGATGCCGATCTTGATGGTCATGTAGGTCTCTCGTCTCGAAGTGGATGGATTCCGGGCTCGCGAAGCGAAGTCTGCCCGTTCCGGGTTACGACGCGGGAACTTTCGACCCCGCACTGCAGCATGGTCTTACTTGCCGACGACCTTGCGCGCCACGGCGACGATGTTGTCCGCCGTGATGTTGAAGAACTTGAACAGCTCCGGTCCCGGCGCAGATTCGCCGAAGCGATCCAGTCCGACAACCGCGGAAACGCCGTACTTCCACCAGCCGTCGGTGACGCCGGCCTCGATGGCCACGCGCGGCACGTTGCGCGGCAGCACCTGCACCTTGTAGCCTTCAGTCTGGCGGTCGAACACGCTGGTCGACGGCACCGAGACCACGCGCGCCGGGATCTTCAGCTTGGCCAGCTGCTCCTGCGCCTGCAGCGCCAGGTGCACTTCCGAGCCGGTGGCCATCAGCACCACGACGGGCTTCTTCTTCAGGCCCACTTCGGCCGGATCGGCCAGCACGTAGGCGCCTTGCGTGATGACGTCGGCGTCCGACTTGGGCAGGTAGGGCAGGTTCTGGCGCGACAGCAGCAGCGCGCTGGGGCGGTTCTTCTGCACCAGGGCCATCGTCCAGGCGACGGTGGTCTCGGTGGTGTCGGCCGGGCGCCAGACGTCCAGGCCAGGAATCAGGCGCAGGCTGGCGGCGTGCTCGACCGACTGGTGGGTCGGGCCGTCCTCGCCCAGGCCGATGGAGTCGTGCGTGAACACGTGGACGATGCGGCGCTTCATCAGCGCGGCCATGCGGATCGCGTTGCGGCTGTAATCGCTGAACGTGAGGAAGGTGCCGCCGTAGGGGATGTAGCCGCCGTGCAGCGTGATGCCGTTCATGATGGCGGCCATGCCGAATTCGCGCACGCCGTAGTTGATGTGGCGGCCGATCTTGCCTTCGGTGGTCAGCACCTGGCCCTGGTCGCCGAAGCGCAACGCCGGCGTGCTCTTGGTGTTGGTCAGGTTGGAGCCGGTCAGGTCGGCCGAGCCGCCCAGCATTTCCGGCAGCGCCGCGGTGAAGGCTTCGAGGGCGAACTGGCTGGCCTTGCGGCTGGCCACGGTCTCTGCCTTGTCGTGCGCGGCGGCCACGGCGTCGGCGGCGATCTCGGCGAAGTTGGCCGGCAGCTCGCCGCTCATGCGGCGCACGAATTCCTTGGCCAGTTCGGGATGCTCGGCTTCATAGGCGGCGAACGCCGTCGTCCACTCGGCCTCGAACTTGGCGCCCGCTTCCTTGGCGTCCCAGGCGGCGTAGATGTCGGCCGGGATCTCGAACGGCGGATGCGTCCAGCCCAGCGCCTGGCGGGTCAGCGCGATTTCCTCGGCGCCCAGCGGTTCGCCGTGCGCCTTGGAGGTGCCGCCGCGGTTGGGCGAGCCCTTGCCGATGATCGTCTTGGCGATGACCAGCACGGGCTTGGTGCCGCTGGTGCCGGCCTGCTTGATGGCGGCGTCGACGGCGTCGACGTCATGGCCGTCGACCGGGCCGATCACGTCCCAGCCGTAGGCCTCGAAACGGCCGCGCACGTCGTCGATGTACCAGGGCTTGACCTGGCCGTCGATGGAGATGCCGTTGTCGTCGTAGATCGCGACGAGCTTGTTCAGCTTCCACGCGCCGGCCAGCGCGCTGACTTCGTGGCTGATGCCTTCCATCATGCAACCGTCGCCCAGGAACACGTAGGTGTGGTGGTCGACGACGTCGTGGCCGGGGCGGTTGAATTCGGCGGCGAGCAGCTTCTCGGCCAGCGCCAGGCCGACCGCGTTGGCCAGGCCCTGGCCCAGCGGGCCGGTGGTGGTCTCGACGCCCGGCGTCACGTCGACTTCCGGGTGGCCCGGCGTCTTGCTGTGAAGCTGGCGGAAGCGCTTGATCTCGTCCATCGACAGGTCGTAGCCGGTCAGGTGCAGCAGCGCGTACTGCAGCATCGAGCCGTGGCCGTTGGACAGCACGAAGCGGTCGCGGTTGGCCCAGTGCGGGTTGACCGGGTTGTGGCGCAGGTGGCGATTCCACAGCGCGACGGCGATGTCGGCCATGCCCATCGGGGCGCCCGGGTGGCCGATGTTGGCGGCCTGGACGGCGTCCATCGCGAGTGCGCGGATGGCGTTGGCCATCAGCGTGGGCATCGGCGTGGCGACGGGAGTGGTGGCAGGGACGACGTTCGAGATCTCGGGCATGGGCGACTCTTGTTGGGGCGGAGTGCGGCGGAAGCGCAATCGTCGATTTTAGACGGGGCGGCTGCAAACCCGATGAAATCACCCTGCGCGGCCTTTAAAGTGGCGGCATGAAGGCATTGATCCTGGCCGCCGGCCGCGGCGAGCGCATGCGTCCGCTCACCGATACCACCCCCAAGCCGCTGGTCGAAGTGCGCGGCAGGCGGCTGGTGGACTGGCATCTGGAGGCCCTCGCGCGAGCGGGCGTGCGCGAGGTCGTGATCAACACCGCGTGGCTGGAGGAACAGTTCCCGGCCGCGCTCGGTGACGGGGCGTGCCACGGCCTGCACATCACGTACTCGTTCGAAGGCCGCGACCATGGCGGCGCCTTGGAGACCGCGGGCGGCATCGCCAAGGCGCTGCCGCTGTTGGCCGATTCGCCGGACGATGCGTTCTGGGTCGTGTCCGGCGACGTCTTCGTTCCCGACTTCGCCTTCGACCCGCAAGACGCGCGGCGCTTCGCCGCCAGCGACGCGCTGGGGCAGCTCTGGCTCGTGGACAACGCCCCGCACCATCCGACGGGCGACTTCGGCATCGACGCCGACGGCCTGGCCAGCCGGACCGCCGAACCCAGGTTCACCTGGATCAGCGTCGGCCTGTTCCGCGCGGCGCTGTTCCAGGACATCGCCGTGGGCACGCGAATGGCGCTGCGGCCCAAGCTGGAGTCGGCCATCGACCAGCGCAGGCTGCGCGCCTCGAAGTACGACGGGCGCTGGACCGATGTCGGGACGCTGGAGCGCCTCGCCGCCTTGCAGACGCCGGGCTGAGGAGGCCGCTTAGCGGGTGGAGTGCGCGGGTGGGGTCAGGTCTTGCGCGGGGTGGGGTCAGGTCTTGGGTTTTGCACGCACAGGTGCTGTGCCCGGCGATCAAAGCCTTACGTGCAAAACTCAAGACCTGACCCCATTCGCGCATTCGCGTGATCCCACCCGCGCACTGCTGACGACGCGCTTGGCCAGCGGAGAAAGCGCCGCTGCAATGTAATGTTCTGAAATGGACGGGGCCGCCCCGGCCTGCCAATCTGCACGCATCGTTTCAGGTGCAACGCAAGGAGGCAATCATGGCCGGAGGCAACAATCGCGACTTCCTGGCGGACCCCGCAAAATACGCGGCCGCGAAGATCATCCTCGTGCCGGCGCACGAGGCACACAGCAGCGGCGTGGGGATGTGGAGCAAGGACTTCACCGGCACGTTCGACCTGAGCGATGCCGGGTCGACCGGCTTCGGGTCGGACGTCGTGGTGCTGACCACCTACGCGCGCCGCAGGAAGGCCAAGTCGCGGGTGGCGCGCCAGATTCCCGGCATATGGATCGCCTATGAACCGGAAGAATCCCGCAGCGCGCCCGTGAGCGCCACGGGCCCGGGGTTCTGCGTCTTCACCAGCCGGCTCGGCGGCTGCGCACTGGCCATCGGCGACCGCAACAGCGCCAACACGACGTTCACGCACGATGCCCAGGAACGCGGCCAGTTGGCCAAGCTTGGACCCAACGCCCTGTCGTTCCGCGACGGCGACCGCGGCTACCCGACCGGCGGCATCAACGTCACTGCCTTCTTCTGGTGGACCGGCAGCCAATGGAACCTGGGCATTTCCAAGCCCTACAACGCCTTGCCGATCAACCAGGCGATCGGCTCGGACAACTATCCGAAGCCGCTGACGGCCTCGGACAGCGACGCCGAAGACGATACCGACGACTGAAATCGTCTACTGCGCCAGCGGCTTGGTGATCTGGTCGATCCGCTCCAGCACCTCCGGCGTCAGTTGCTCGATGAGCGACGTCGCCTTCAGGTTGTCCTTGAGCTGCTTGACGCTGGACGCGCCGGTGATCACGCTGCTGACGCGCGGGTTCTTCGCGGCCCAGGCGATGGCCAGTTGCGCGGTCGTCGCGCCCAGGTCGCGCGCGATCGGCTCCAGCCTGGCGACGGCCTCGTTCCTGGCCTTGTCGGTCAGGCCTTCCTGCAGGAACGCGAGGTTCTGCATCGCGCCGCGGCTGTCGGCCGGGATGCCGGACCTGTACTTGCCGGTGAGCAGTCCCGATGCGAGCGGGCTCCACGTGGTCAGGCCCAGGCCGATGTCGTCGTACAGGCGCGCGTATTCCTGCTCCACCTTGGCGCGATGGAACAGGTGGTATTGCGGCTGTTCGACCACGGGCTTGTGCAGGTGGTGGCGGTCGGCGATGTCCCAGGCAGCGCGGATGTCGGACGCCGTCCACTCGCTGGTGCCCCAGTAGAGCGCCTTGCCCTGGGTGATCATGTCGCTCATCGCGTGCACGGTCTCCTCGATGGGCGTGTTCGGGTCGCCGCGGTGGCAGTAGACGAGATCCAGGTAGTCGAGCCCGAAGCGCTGCAGCGAGCCGTCGATGGCCTGCATCAGGTACTTGCGATTGAGCGTGTGATGGCGATTGACGGTGACGGCATCCGGGATGCCCCAGAAGAACTTGGTCGACACGACGTAGTTCAGGCGCTGCCAGCCCAGCTTCTTCAGCGCGGCGCCCATCACCTCCTCGCTCTTGCCGCCGGCGTAGGCCTCGGCGTTGTCGAAGAAGTTGACGCCCGAGTCGTAGGCGGCGGCCATCATCTCGACGGCGGCGCCGACGTCCACCTGGTTGGCGTAGGTGACCCAGGATCCGAGCGACAGCTCGCTCACTTGCAGGCCGGCGCGGCCCAGTCGTCGATATTGCATTGGTGCGTCTCCGTTTCGCGCCCGCTTGGCCGACACGGCCACGGGCATCGAGCCACAATAGCATTCCCCTTCCGACCCTCGCATCCATGGTGACAACGCACGACACCCGACGAACGGCGCCGCCGCGGCTGGCGGTGATCGGCGGCGGCCCGGTGGGCCTGTCGCTGGCGCTGCTGGCGCGCCAGCGCTGCCCGGGCTGGTCCGTCAGCGTGTTCGACGCGCGCGACGCCTGCAAGGATGTCTCCGGCGATCCGCGCACGCTCGCGCTGTCGCTGGGCAGCGTGCAGATGCTCGAGCGCCTGCATGCGTGGCCGGCCACCCAGGCCGCGCCGATTCGCCAGGTGCATGTCTCTCAGGCGCCGCCGACGCTGGCCACGCCGTTCGGCGAGCCCGCGGTGCACCTGCGCGCCGACGAGCTCGGCGTGCCCATGCTGGGCGCCGTGCTCGGCTACGGCACGCTGCTGGCGCCGCTGCAACGTGCCTTCCTCGACGCCTGCGCCACGAAGGACGGCGCGCTCGGCACGCTCGACGCAGGCCTGCATGCGCGCTTGGGCACCGCCGTGGCCGATGTCCGGACGGATGGCGGCGGTGTCGTCGTCACGCCCGACGGCGGCGTCGGCGAACGCTTCGACCTGGCGGTGATCGCCGAGGGCGGCGTGTTCGCCGAGCAGTCGCGCAAGGCCGTCACGCACGACTACCGCCAGACCGCCTGGGTCGGCACCGTCACGCTGGCCGGCACCACGCCGGGCCTGGCCATGGAGCGCTTCACGCGCGACGGCCCGCTGGCGCTGCTGCCCCTGCCTGCGTTGCCGGGCGCCGATCCGGCGACGTCGCGCGCGGCGCTCGTCTGGTGCGTCGATTCGGCCGACGACCCCGTCGCGCCGCTCACCGACGCGCAGCGCCTGGCCGTGCTGGCCACGCGCCTGCCCGAGGCCGTCGGCCGGCCGGTGGGCATCTCGGCGCTGAAGTCGTTCGCGCTGGGCCTGAACGCCGAAGCCAGCCTCGTCGACGGCCGTGTCGTGCGCATCGGCAACGCGGCGCAGACGCTGCATCCGGTCGCCGGCCAGGGCCTGAACCTCGGGTTGCGCGATGCGTTCCTGCTGGTCGACCGGCTGGCGAGCGGCGCACATGCAAGCGATGCCGGCGTCGCGATGGCGCTGCGCGGACTCGCGTTCGCGCGCGCGCCCGATCGGTGGAGCGTCATCGGCGCGACGGACTTCCTTGCCCGCAGCTTCACCTGGAACGCGCCGGGGCTCGCGGCCGCGCGCGGCCTGGGCCTGGCGGCGCTGCAGGCGATCCCGCCGTTCAAGCGCGCCTTCGCCCGCCAGATGATGTTCGGCTGGCGCTGACGTTCCAAGTCATTCGACGAGAGAGTCAAGCATGTTCGTGGTCGCGGGCGAAGCCCTGATGGATGTGTTCACCGGCGCGACGACGCCCACCGGCATCGCGCTGGACGCCCGTATCGGCGGTTCGCCGCTGAACGTGGCGTTCGGGCTCGCGCGCCTGGGCCAGCGCGTCGCCTTCCTCGGCGGCATCTCCAGCGGCGAGCTGGGCAACCGGCTGGTGGACGCGCTGCGTGCCGAAGGCGTGTCGCTGGAGGCCGTGCACCGCAGCGCCGCGCCCACCACGATCAGCCTGGTCGGCGTGGATGCCAGGGGCGTGCCCGAGTACGCGTTCTATGGCACCGGCGCCGCCGACCGCATGCTGCCGCTCGCGGCGCTGGATCGCATGCCCGCCGCCGCGCGGCTGCTGCACGTCGGCTCGTACGCGATGGTGGTGGGCGAGACCGCCGCCACGCAGCGCGCGCTGGTCGAGCGGGTGCGCGGCCAGATGGTGGTGAGCTACGACCCGAACCTGCGCCTGAACGTCGAACCCGATCTGGCCGTCTGGCGCGAGACGCTGGACTGGATGCTGCCTCGCACCGACGTCCTCAAGCTGAGCGACGAGGACCTCGGGTTGCTGTACCCCGGCATCGATCCGGCCGCGTTCGCCGCCGATTGCCTCGGCAAGGGCGCGGGCCTGGTCGTGCTGACGCGCGGCGGCCACGGCGCGTTCGCGTGGCACGCGAGCGGCGTGGTCGAGGCGCCGCCCGTCAAGGTGCAGGTCATCGACACCGTCGGCGCCGGCGACACCTTCCAGGCGGCGCTGCTGGCGCGCCTGGACGAGCTCGGCACGCTGTCGCCCGCCGGCGTGCGCGGCATGGGCGCCGAGACGCTGCTGGACGCGATGCGCTTTGCCGCCCAGGCCGCGGCGATCACCTGCTCGCGGCGCGGCGCCGACCTGCCGCGGCGCGCGGAGCTGGGTGTCCGCTGACGCTTCTCAATGCTCGCGCGCCGAGTCCTCGAAGAACCGGATGCGGTCCTCGTCCGTCGGGTGCGACGCGAGCGCGATCGGCATGTGCGGCAACTGGGGTGACGATGCGGCCGATGCGGCGCCGGCGGCCGGCGCCGCACGCAGCTTGACGAAGAAGTGCGCCATCACCGCCGGCGAGATGCCGTCGGCAAGCATCAGTCGCACGGACTCCACGTCGGCCTGGTGCTCGAACTCGCGCGAATAGCTGGCCTGCCCCAGCAGCACCGGGATCTGCGAGAAAAGCGTGCTGAAGTCGCCGTACAGCGCGCCCGCGGCCGCGCTCAGCGCGCTGGCCTGCACCAGCATGCGCATGCCGTGGCGATGGCGCAGGTGGCCCAGCTCGTGGCCCAGCACGCCGACGAGGATGTCGCGGTCGCCGTCGACGCGCTGATAGAGCTGGTCCGTCAGGATGATCGGCCCACCGGGCAGCGCGAACGCGTTCGGGCCGATCACGGAATCGCGGAATTCGAGCCGGTACCGTGGCACGTCGCCTGGCGGCAGCTTCCCGACGGCTTGCGCGAAGGCCATGCGCACGCCGTCCTGCTGGGCGGCCGTCAACTTGGTCGGCTTCATGATGCCTTCGTCGATCGACGTCAGCGCCGCCTCGCCCACCGTCTCGTCGGCCGACGCCGGCAGCAGCGCGACGACGCCGCGGGCCGCGAGCGGCAGGCCGTGCCGATAGCCGACCCACGTGACGCCGATCAGCACCAGCAGGCTGACTCCCACCCATTTCCAGCGCTGCTGCGCACGCACGACGAGCGAATCGCGCCGGCCGGCCATGGCGGCGGACCATCGGTCCCACTCGTGGCTGTCGCGGCAATGCAGCGAGGCGCCGTCGGCCAGGTGCAGCATGCGCACGCCGTGGCGCGTGCGCTCGGGCCACTGCAGCGCGGCCAGGGGCTCGGCGCGGTCCACGCCATCGCCCACGATCAGGAGCCGGGAGCCTTCGACGCGCAGGCGCACCGCGTGCGCGCGCGCGTGAAGGCCGTCGAAGAAGTCGGCGGCGATGTCGCTGAGCGCGGTCGTTGGCGAGTCGGTCACAGCCCGATGTCGATGCCGAAGAAGTCGCCCGCCGCGTCGCCGCTGGCGTCGCCGGCGGCCGCGGCTTGCGCCTGCAGGCGATCGATGTCGCCGGTCAGTTGCGGCGTGACCGATTCGATGCGCATGCGGTAGAACGCCACGCTGGCGAACGGGAAGTACAGGCCCAGCGTGACCACCATCAGCAGCCAGTTCTTGATGGTGAGCCCGGCCAGCGGGCCGAAACGCAACCGGCTGTCGAAACGCACCTCGTCGCAGCGCGTGTTCGACCAGATGAGGTTCTGCGCGCGCGAAATGGCATAGGGCGCCGGGATCAGCAACGCGAACAAGTAGAAGACCAGGATGCCGATGGTCAGCAGGACCGTCGCCATCACCCGGTTGTGCGCCCAGGTTTCCTTGCCGAGCCCGAACCCGATCGCCCCGCCGACGATGGCCACAAGAATCCCCACGACAAAGCTGGACAGCAGCGATACCCCGAAGATCTTGAACATAAGGCCGTACAGGCCGCCCGGCCCCATCGTCAGCCTGGTCTGCCACTGGCCAAGGCCGTAGTGATCGTGCTGATAGCGCTTGAAGTTCCACCAGACCAGCGGCGTCAGCACCACGGCCAGCAGCATGATCAGGCCGAAGCACTTGAAGTACCACGACGGCGGGTGCAGCTTGTCGTCAATGCCCAGGCCCATGAGCGCGAACAGCAGCGTCGGCACGAACAGCGGCAGCATCGCGCGATAGGCACCGTCCAGCGATCCTGCGAACCTGAACCGCAACCCGCGCCAACTGGTGTTGGCCAGCCGGAATTGCATCGAAGCGCGCAGCAGCGCGGGGAACACGATCGCGAAGATCACCACCGCCGCCACCGCGGCGCCGGGCGAGAAACGGCCCGCCACCGAATAGCAGATCACCAGCAGGCCCACGAGCAGGTAGCCGCGCAGCATCTTGCGGGGGTTGCCGTGGAAGTCGAGCGCGTGGCCATCGACCAGCGTGTTGCCGAAGAAGTAGCGCAAGCGCCGCACCTTCGCCCACGGGTGGTACAGGCTGAGCGTCACGATGGACAGCAGCAGGTTGACGATCCAGATCCGGAAATACTCGCTGCCGGACCCGGTGAAACGAATTTCCAGCGGCCGTTCTTCGGCCGGCGGCGGTGGCGAAAATCGGCGAAAGCGCGTCTTGCCGAAGTCTCGTCGACATGCTCGCGCGAGCGCCGGGTGCGGGACGGCTAGGCCGTGGCTTCGGCGACGGACACCAGCCTGCGGGCCTTCATGTCCCACAGGACGTGCTTGAGCGCCGCGGGAATCTCGAAGAGCCCCACGCGCCTGACGCCGGAGAAGAACTCCTCGTGCGCCTTGTGGCAGGCCGCGAGCCGGTAGTTAGGCACGCTGGCGCACAGGTGATGCACGTGGTGGTAGGCGGCGTCGGCGGTGATCCAGTTCAGCCAGCGCGGCAAGACCAGAAAGCTGGTGCCGTGCAAGGCCGCTTCGTCGCGATCCCAGTCCTGGTCGGCGCTGGCGTAGGAATGCTCGAAGTTGTGCTGCACCGTGAACAGGACGATGCCATAGCCGCCGGCGAGCGAACCGCTCACCACGTAGCAGATCAGGAAAGGCCACGCACCGACGGCCCAGGTCATCCAGCCGCAGGCGGCGAGCAGCAGCACGTTGTTCCACAGCATGTAGCGGTAGTGCGCCATCGACGCGCAATAGCGCGGCGCCGCGTCGGACTGCGTTTGCCGGCCGGACAGCCGCGCGATCCGGCGGCGCAGCAGGTGGAAGCTGGCCCGCAGCCAGTTGATGCGCGGATTGACCAGGAAATAAAGGCCGCCGGCCACCGGCGCGAGCAGGATGTCGCGCGTGAAGCGGTAGCGCCGCCGGTCGCGCGCGTTCATCGCCAGGTATTCCGCCACGCTGGCGACGTTCAGCGGTCCGCGGTACTTCGCCCAGTTGCCGTTCGTGACGTGGTGATAGCGATGGTTCTCGGCCCAAACCTGCTGCGGCAAGCCGGACAACACCCCCAGCAGGAACCCGCCGGCGCGGTTGAGCGACTTGCTGCGGAACAGGCTGTGGTGTCCACAGTCGTGCATCAGCACGAAGCCGCGCAACAGGAACAGGCTGAGCAGGAACGTCGCGATGGCGCCGATCCAGGCCGAATGCTGCCAGGTGCGGCCGATGACGAACCAGAGTCCGGCGATCGGCGCGATGACTGACAGAAATTGCAGCGAACCGCGCAGGTCGCTGGGCGTGGCGTATCGATCCACGATATCGCTCTTGAACGCTTGCCATTGGGCTCGGGACATGATCGGCCTTGATGGCGTTGGACAACGCGCACTATCCCACGTTCGGTGCCCGCCCGACAGCGGGACAGCCCTCGGTGCAATGCAAAAAAGTGATGGCCCGCGTCTACAGCTTGCGGTGTCGCAAGGCCGGCAGTTGCCGGCGCACGTCGTCGATCCGCTCGTGCGACAGCTCCGCGAGCGCGAAGCCCTCGCCCTGTGCGCCTTCGAGCGCCAGCGACAGCACCTCGCCCCACGGATCGATCACCACGCTGTGGCCGAAGGTGCGGCGGCCGTTCTCGTGCGTGCCGCCCTGCGCCGGCGCGACCACGTAGCACTGGTTCTCGACCGCACGGGCGCGCAGCAGCAGCAGCCAGTGCGCCAGCCCGGTCGTGTAGGTGAAGGCGGCCGGCACGAACAGCACGTCGCACGGCGGACGCATCAGGCCGCGATACAGCTCGGGAAAGCGCAGGTCGTAGCAGATGGACAGGCCGGCGCGCCAGCCGTCGTGCTCGAACGCGACCGGCGTGTCGCCCGGCTCGAGCACGCGCGCCTCGTCGTAGGCTTCCTTGCCGTTGTCGAACGCGAACAGGTGGATCTTGTCGTAGCGCGCCAGGCGCGCGCCGTCAGGGCCGTAGACGCAGCACGCGTTGCGCACGCGGCCGGGCGCGGCGGCCTGGATCGGCAACGTGCCGCCGATCAGCGTGACCGCATGCCGGCGCGCGGCATCGGACAGGAAGCGCTGGATCGGGCCGACGCCATCCGGCTCGGCGATCGCGAGCTTGGCGTCGTCGCGCAAGCCCATCAGGCAGAAATATTCGGGCAGCGCCACCCACTGCGCGCCGGCCTGCGCGGCCTCGGCGACGAGGCGATCGGCAGCGGCCAGGTTGCGGTCGACATCGGGCGTGGAGACGGTCTGGATCGCGGCGAACCTGGTCATGGGGATTCCTTGCTGGCGTTCGGCAGTATCCGCCGTCGCCGATACCGCCGCACATCTTGTTGTCATCCTGCGCGCAGTTGCGGATCCACCCCTGGACGAGCGCCTCAGCGCGGCGCGAACGCGCCCGAGGCGGCCGACGCCGCCTCGTTGGCACGCGCGGCCGATGCCGCGGCAGCGGCGGCCGCGACCGCCGCCTTGTGCTCGACCTCGTCCACCTTCGGATCGGCCCAGCTGCCGGTGACGTGCAGCTCGCGCGTGCCGGCTTCGGCAAGAGGGCTGCGAAAGAACAGCTGCGCCAGGAAGGTGGTGATGCCGATCACCGGGTTGATGGCGGCATACGCGAGCGAGGCCGCGCCGGCGTTGACCTCGGGCACGATGATCACGTCCAGGTCCTGCGTCTCGGCCTTCAGGTCGGCACGGCCGGACATCAGCACCGCGGCCGTGACGCTGCGCATGCGCAAGTCCCTGGTGGTGGCCAGGCCACGCTCGATCAGCACGTCGCCGGTCACGTTGTCGAACGCGAAGCCTTCGTCGAACAGGTCGCGGAAGTCGAGCGTGAGGCGGCGCGGCAGCGACTGCAGGCTCAGCACGCCCAGCAGGCGACCCGCGCCGGCATCGACCTTGAGGAACTGGCCCTGGTCGATGGCCAAGCGCAGCTTGCCGGCCAGGCTCGGGTAGTCGAGCGCGAGCGGCGAGCCCGTCCAGGTGACCGAACCGGCGAGCTTGCCCTTGCCCTTCCTCAGCACGTGGCCCATGCCCAGGCGCTCGAGGAACGCGCCCGAATCGGCCAGCTCGAGGTCGAAGTCCAGCGACACGTGGCGCGACGACGCGCCGCTCCAATGCCCGCTGCCGACCAGCCTGGCCTCCGGCGTCGTCAGCGCCAGCCTGGTCAGGCGCCAGTCGCGCGCGCCCGATTGCAGCGTGGCCGCCACCTCCAGCTTGCCGAGCTTCTTGGCGTTGAGTTCGAAGTTGTCCACGACGATGTCCAGCGCGGGCACGTTGTCGGTCTGCGCCGGCTCGGGCGGCGGCGCCGAGGACGGCGTCGCGGCGTCGCCGTCGACGTCGCGCGCGTCCAGCGACAGGCGGTCCAGCCGCGCGAACAGCTGCGCGCCGCGACTGGGCGTCTCCGGCCGGTACTCGACGACGCCCTTGGTCTGGTCGGACGCGATGCTGGAGCGCCAGACCTCGTCGCCCGCCGCCCTCACCTGCGCCAGCATCACCTCGACGTTGGCCAGATGGCGGCCGCCGATGAACAGGTCGGGCGTCTTCAATTCGGCCGCGGCCGGGACGTAGCTGGCACCTGCCTCGTCGTCGGAGGCGACCGCTGGGCCGGCTGCCGTCGCGGCGCCGGTCGAATGGGTCGACAAGCCGCGCCAGAACGCGAGCCAGGCGTCGCCGTTGAACGACGGCCCGTGGAGCAGCAGCACGCCGCCGGGCTGCGGCGGCGGCAGCGGCGTGCCGACCGCATACGCCGCGCGCAGCGGCCGCGCCACGTCGCCCGAGCGATCGCGCAGCACCTCGGCCTGCAGCACCGATCCCTGCGGCTGCGCCAGCGTCACGTGCAGCGTGTCGCGCGGACGGCCCTCGTCGAACGACACCGTCGTGGACACGCTCAACGGCCATGCGGCCTCGGCAGGCTTGTTCAGCGGCGCGGGCAGCGCGAGTCCCAGGCCCGCAAGCGGGCTGGTCAGCGCGAACTCGGTCTGGCCCCTGGCGATGCCGATGTCGAGCTTGTAGCTGGACTGCCCGCTGACGTGCGAGGCCAGGCGCGCCAGCATCGGCTCGTCAGCCGCCTGGCGCAGGCCCTCGGCGCTGACCGTGCCCAGCGCCGTGAAGCGCAGGTTGCCGTCGGCCTGGGTGCCGCCGTCGAAAGTGGTGTCGCCGCCCAGCGTGCGCGCGCGGCCGCCGCTGACGGTGACGCCCTTTTCCGTGAAGGCGACGCGGGCGTGCGCGTCGGCGAGCACGGGCACGCCCGCCACCAGGCGCACGTCGTTGCCGGCCAGGGTCAGCGCGCCGTTGACGGTGGGCTGGCCGCCGGCATACAGCGGCAGGTTCAGCGCCAGGTCGAGGTCGGCGTCGCCGCTGGCAGTGGCCGCGGCCAGGCCGCCGTGCAGCCAGCCGCCGACGGGCGAGTGCGCCACGTAGCCCAGGAAGTCGGGCATCGGGCCGCGCACCTGGCCGTGCAGCACCAGCGTCTGTTGCGCGTAGAGCGACTTGATGCCGCCGTTGACGTCGTGCAGCACCAGCTCGCCCATGCGGCCGGCGGCGTCGTGGATCTCGAGAGCGCCGCGATCGAGCACCACCTCGCCGGCCACCTGCGTGAAAGGGGGCCACGGCGACGGTGCCCGCGTGCCGTCGTCGGCCAGGGTGCCCGGCACGTAGGTCAGGTCCACGCCGTGCACGTGGCCGTCGATGCGGAAATCGCCGTCGTGCAGGCGCTGGTACGGAAAGCCGGCGACGTCGCCGCGCACGTTGAAGCGCACGTTGTCCATGTCGCCGCCGGTGAAGGCCGCGGCCAGGTAGCGGCGCGTGGCGTCCATGCCTTGCTGCGGCAGGTAGCGCGCGAGCCGGGCGGCGCGGGCATGCGTGAGCACGCCTTTCAGATCGATCTGGCCGGGATAGCGCCGGCCACGGCCGAAGTCGCCGGTGGCCGCCGAATCGGGCGTGGCGGCGCCGGTGCCCGCATCCGGTCCGCTGTGCCATTTCAATTGCAGCTGGCCTTCGGCGTCGGCGTTGGCGAAGCGCACATCGTCGAACGCCACCGAGATCGCCGCCGGCTGCGCGGCGTCGCGCTGCGGGGCGATCTGCCAGGTCGCGTTGGCGGCGAAGCGATCGAACGGGATCACCGGCTCCTCGAACACGCCGGGCAGCTCGATGCTGCCGCCGTCCAGCGCCAGCCGCGCGCTGCCGCCGCGTTCGTTCGCGTCGACGGTCACGTTCGCGTTGCGCCAGCCGGGCCGGCCATTGCGCGCGCCCGGCGCGATGGCGCCGGCGGCCATCGAGAACCCGCTGATGGCTGCGCCGACGCGGTACACGCTGGGCGCCGAGAGCGGGCCGGTCCAGTGCGCATCGAGCTGGCTCACGCGGCCTTCGGGCTGGTAGTCGGCCAGCCATTGCCGTGCGACCGGCGGCAGCGGCAGCGCGGCGGCGAGGCTGCGCATCAGCGTGAGGTCGAGATGGTCGGCCGACAACGCGCCGCCGGTGACCGGCGCGAGGTCGTCCCACGGTACCGTGCCGGTCGAGCTCGATGCCGGCGCCGATGCCGGCAGCGGACGGCCCGCCGCCGCGGCCAACGCCTTCTCTCGCGTGTAGCTCACGTAGGCACGCCGGCCGATCTTGACGACCACGCTGCGCTGCACCTGCTGCCATGAAAGGCGCATGTCGCCCGCGGGCCAGACGATGCCGGCGGCGGTCTCGAAGCCGAAGTGCTCGGCCGACACCGCGACGCCGCCCGGATCGCGGCTCGCGGTCAGGCGCCCGGCCGCCCGCGCGATGGCCAGCGGCTCGACGCCGGGCGCCAGGCGCACGCCGACGTCCCTGAGCTGCAAGTCGGCGGTGGCCGAGCGCCAGTGGTTGTTCTGGAAGTCCAGCCACAGCCGCAGCGAGCCTTGTCCGCCATCGAGCTCGAAGGGCAGGTCGACATGGCGCTTGAGCTGCGCGACGTCACCGCGCGGCAGGTCGGCGTAGAGGGTGCCGGTCCAGCGGCGCCAGTCGCCGGCGTAGGAGAACAGCGGCTGGCGGGTGCGCGCACGCAGCGTGAAGCGGTCGCCCCAGTCGGCCGGCGGCGTGGCGTCCACGCGCATGTCGTGCGAGCGCAGGCCGTTGCGCAGCACGATGTCGACATCGGTGAGCTCCAGCGCGGGCGCGTTGCGCTGCTCGTCGATCCAGCGCACGGCGCCGTGGCGCAGCACGATCTCCTCCTGGCTGAAGAACCAGTCGAGCGTGGCGCCTTCGTCGGCGCTGGAGACGGTGGCATGCGCGGCCAGATCCAGGCCGCCCACGTGCAGGTGGCCGCCGGCGTCGCGCCGCACCAGCAGGCGCGCGTCCTCGATGTAGAGCTGCGACAGCCGCGGCGACAGCACCAGCAGCGAGCGCGGCGACAGCGCCGCCGACACGCGCGGCAGGCGCAGCGCCTCGGTGCCGGCGGCGTCGCGCAGCACGACGTCGCGCAGGTCCAGCGACGGGATCCAGCCGGACGAGCGTACGCTGATGCGGCCGATGCGCACCGGAACCCCTACCGCGCGGCTGGCATGGCGTTCGATCGCGGGGCGCCAATCCTCGATGTGCGGCAGAATCCCCCACTGCAGAGTCAGCCACGCGAGCACGAGCAGGCACAGCACGGACAGGCCGGCGTAGACGGCGGTCTTCCAGGCCAGTTGGAGCCCGCGCCGCCACGGCATGAAGCGCAGCCGTCTGACGACTGGATCTAAAAATGCGCTCAGTTGCAATCTCATGAAAAGTTCGGCACGGGGTGGCAGCGCCCCAGACCACAGTGTAGGTGGGCAAGACCAGCGCCAATCCGGGCGACAAGGGGTCGTTGTTGCCGGCAGTTCGCGCGAACTTTTCGTAACATCCGGCGCCTGCGCGCCGCGGTCCGCGTGAACGCCCCTGAGCTGCCTCCGCTGTCGCGCGGCAACGCCAAGGCCGCGCACAGCCGCTTCGTCCAGCGGGTGCGGCGGCGCCACGCGGACATGCTGCACCGGCTGCCGGCCGGACTGCCGGATTTCGCGACCATCACCGCGCTGATCGCGGCGCTCGAGGCCGATGGCGTCGCCGTGATGAGCGCGCTGCGCATCGCGCGCCAGCTGGTGCTGGAGCGGCTCGCGGTGCTCGACATCGAACAAGGTGCCGACCAGGCCGAGATCACCGCCGCGATGACGCACCTGGCCGAAGCCACGCTCGAGCGCGCGCTCGCGCAGGCGCTGGTCGACGTCGATCCACGTTGGGGCGTGCCGCGCAACGCCGCGGGCGAGAAGGTCGAGTTCTGGATCATCGGCATGGGCAAGCTCGGCGCGCGCGAGCTCAACGTGTCGTCCGACATCGACCTCATCTACGTCTACGAGGAAGAAGCGACCACCGACGGCGAAAAGCCGGTGAGCACGCAGGAATACTTCGGCCAAGTGGCGCGCCGCATGTACGCGCTGATCGGCGACGTCACCGACGACGGCTTCGTGTTCCGCGTCGACCTGGCGCTGCGGCCCAACGGCAACTCGGGCCCGCCGGTGGTGAGCCTGGCGATGCTGGAGGAATACTTCCTGGTGCAGGGCCGCGAATGGGAGCGCTTCGCGTGGCTCAAGAGCCGCGTGGTGGCGCCGCGCGCCGCCGTCGCCAGCGGCCGCGCGCTTGCGCTGCGCGCGCTGGTCACGCCCTTCGTCTACCGCCGCTACCTCGACTACGGCGTGTTCGAAGGCCTGCGCACGCTGCACCACAAGATCCGCGAGGAGGCGCAGCGCCGCGCCGCCGGGCGGCCCGAACGCGCCAACGACGTCAAGCTGTCGCGCGGCGGCATCCGCGAGATCGAGTTCATCGTGCAGCTGCTGCTGGTCGTGCGCGGCGGCCAGTTTCCCGAGATCCGCACGCGCTCCACGCTGAAGGCGCTCGACAGGCTGGTGGCCACCGGCCTGATGAAGCCCGAGACGGGCGAGCGGCTGCACGATGCCTACGTGTTCCTGCGCCGCGTCGAGCACCGCATCCAGTTCCTGGACGACCAGCAGACGCACCTGCTGCCCACCAACGACGACGACCTGCGCTGGATCGCCGCCAGCCTGGGGCTGTCGTGCGGCAAGAACGCGTGCGAGCTGCTCGACCGCCTGGGCGAGACGCGCGAGTTCGTCTCCACCGAGTTCGACACGCTGCTGCACGACGGCCGCGCGCCGCCACCGCGGAGCGGCGGCTGCCGCAACGGCAGCTGCACGACGCCCAAGGCGCAGCTCGAAAGCGAGAGCTGGCTCGACCGCCTGCCGGCCGAACTCGGCGAGCGCGTGCGCGTGTTTGCCGAGAGCCCGCGCGTGCAGGCCCTGCGCGAGGAGAGCCGGCTGCGCATCGCCAAGCTGGTGCAGCGGGCGGTCGACGAGATCCGCTCGGGCAACTGCTCGGCGGCCGCGGCCGTGCGCTTCGTCGACTGGATCGAGCCGCTGCTGCGCCGCGAGAGCTACCTGGCGCTGCTGGTGGAACGTCCGGCCGTGCAACGCCGCCTGCTGCGCCTGCTGGACCTGGCGCGCTGGCCGGTGCGCTACCTGATGCTGCACCCCGGCGTGATCGACGAGCTGGCCGACGAGCGCGCGATGATCGAGCGCTTCGAGCCTGCCGCGCTCACCACCGAGCTCGAGCTGCGGCACGACGCCTGGAAGCGCTCCGGCGAGGCCGACGAAGGCGCGCTGCTGGATACGCTGCGGCGCGCCCACCATGCCGAGGTCTTCCGCACGCTGGTGCGCGACGTCGAAGGCCGCATCACGGTCGAGGCCGTGGCCGACGAGCTGTCCGCGCTGGCCGACACCATCCTCGAGCGCAGCCTGCGCTGGGCCTGGGGCCACCTCAAGCAACGGCATCGCGACGTTCCCAGGCTGGCCGTGATCGCCTACGGCAAGCTGGGCGGCAAGGAACTGGGCTACGGCAGCGACCTGGACGTCGTGTTCCTGTTCGACGACGCGGGCGAGGCCGACCCGTACCGCGCGCAGGAGGTCTACGCCGCGTTCGTGCGCAAGCTGATCACCTGGCTGACGCTGCGCACCTCCGCCGGCGAGCTGTTCGACATCGACACCGCGCTGCGGCCCAACGGCAACTCGGGGCTGCTGGTGACGTCCATCGAGTCGTTCGAGCGCTACCAGCGCGGCCGCGGCAGCAACACCGCATGGACCTGGGAGCACCAGGCCATCACGCGTGCGCGCTTGTGCGCCGGCGACGCCGAACTCGGTGAACGCTTCGAGGCGACGCGGCGCGCCGTCATCGAAGCCGAGCGCGACGGCGACGCCTTGCGCCAGGAGATCTCGGCGATGCGCCAGAAGGTGCGCGACGCGCATCCGCAGCGCGATGCGCGCATCGACCCCAAGCACTGCGAAGGCGGCTTGATGGACATCGAGTTCGCCGTGCAATACCTCGTGCTCGCGCACGGCCGCATGCATCCGGGCCTGCAGGACAACCTGGGCAACATCGCGCTGCTCCAACGCGCCGAGGACGCGCGCCTGCTCGACGACGGCATCGGCGCCGCCGCCGCCGATGCCTACCGCGAACTGCGCCGCGCGCAGCATCGCGCACGGCTGGACGAGCAGCCGACGCTGTTTCCCGAAGAGACGCTGGCGCCCGAGCGCGCCGCCGGACGCGCCCTGTGGCGTGCCGTGTTCGGTCCCGGCGTGTGAAAACGACGCTGCGAACCGACGGCGTGGCCTGGGTGCTGCTGTCCGCGCTGCTGTGCGCGGGCGCGGTCGTCGTCACCGCGATGTCGGCCGCGGACGCCAGCGCACTGGCCTGGGAGTCGGCGCTCGGCCTGCGCGAGCCGTGGCGGCTGTGGACTTGCGCGTGGGTGCACTGGAGCACGGCGCATCTGCTGGTCAACGTCCTGGGCGGGCTCGTCGTGGCCTTCGTCGGCTGGCGCGCCCGCCTGCCGCTGGCGGCGAGCATCGCGTGGTTCGGGGCGTGGCCGCTCACGCAGGTGCTGGTGGCCGCGCTCGGCGGCGAACGCCTGGTCGCCGCGATGCCGTCCTACGGCGGGTTGTCGGGCGTGCTGCATGCGGGCGTGATCGTGCTGGGGCTGTCGCTCACGTGGCCGCGCGCGCCCGCGGGCATGCGCCGGCTCGTCGAGCCGGCGCCTGCACCCGCAGACACCGGGTTCAACGCGACGCACAGTCCGCCCATCGAGCCGTCGCGCATCACGGAAGGGCCGTGGGCGATGACCGAGATGGGCAACTCGACGGCGATGCCCCTCTCGTCGCTGGACCAGCCGCCCGCGAGCGACGATGCCGCGCCGCTGCCGGTGTCGCCCGAGCGCTGGATCGGCATGGCGATCCTCGCGGGCACGCTGCTGAAGGTCGCGTTCGAGGCGCCATGGAACCTCGCGCCGCGGCCCAGCGCGGCGCTGGGCATCGCGGTGGCGCCGATCGCGCACGCCGGCGGATTGGCAGCCGGGCTGCTCGCCTGGGCCTGCGTGCGCCTGTTGAGCCGCTGGCGAGGCTGAGAAGTCGCGATCCAGTCCGGAAGGTCCGGGGCGGTACGCCGGCTTTCCCGACGAACACCGAGGCGCCGCGCCTTGTCGCGCAGGCGGCATGCCGCCGTCGATGCCGCGCCTACACTCCGGGCCAACTTCGCCGGCAGCGACGCCTCGCTCGCCGCCCGTCCGTCATCGCGCCAGGATCGCCCATGTCCACGATCACCCTCAGCGGATTCACGCTCTCGAACTACTACAACAAGGTCAAGATGGTGCTCATCGAGAAGGGCCTGCCCTTCGTCGAGGAGCGCTGCCCGATGGGCGAGGTCAGCGAACAGATGCTGATGTGCTCGCCGCTGGGCAAGGTGCCCTACATCCGCACCGAGCACGGCTCGCTGTGCGAGAGCGCCGCGATCGTCGAATACCTGGAGGCCCTGAAGCCCGAGCCGCGCCTCCTGCCCGCCGACATCTGGGGCCAGGCCAAGGTGCGCGAGCTCGTCACCTTCGTCGAACTGCACCTGGAACTGGTCGTGCGCGAGCTGTACCCGGAAGCCTTCTTCGGCGGCAAGGTGAGCGACGCCAACAAGGCGCGCATCCACAAGCTGGTCACGCGCAACATCGCCGCGTTCCAGCGCCTGGCCAAGTTCGCGCCGTATCTGGCCGGCCCCGATTTCACCATCGCCGACTGCGCGGCCTACGTCACGCTCCCCCTGGTCGCCATGGGCACCAAGGCCATCTACGGCACGGACGCGCTTCAGGCGGCGGGCATCGACTGGAAAAGCTACATCAAGCTCGTCGAACAACGTCCCAGCGCGCAAAAGGTGACGGCGGACCGGAAGGCGGACCAGGCGGCACAGCTGCGCGAGCGCACCGCCGCCACGACGCAGAGCTGAGTGCGACGCGGGTCAGGAAGCGCTGGGCGGCAGAGCGACGTTGCGCTCCAGCAGAATCATCTTCTGGTCGCTGATGCGCACGTGCCACTCCGCCACGATGCCCGGCATGCGCTTGACATAGGCGAAATCGCGCGACAGCAGCAGCATGTGGTTCACGCCATAGGCCGCGAGAAATGCCTTGAGCTCAGGCTCGTTGGTGAGCAGGCGCTGGTGGGCGAAGTAGTAGTCATCGCCATAGGAGTCGATGCGCGAGTCGATGGAAGGCTTGAGCCGCGGCCAGTCGCGATAGATCAGCTCCGCCCCGAGTTCGTAGCTGGTGAAGACGTTGCCGGACAGGGCGGGATCGGCCAACGCGGCCTTCACGGTCGGCGTGAAGCTGTAGGAACGCGCCATGTAGATGAAGTCCCCGCGGACGTTGCCGACCATGGCGCAGATGCAAAGCCCGCCCAGCGGCAGCGCCAGCGCCGCCGCACGGGTGGCCCATTCGAAACGCGTCGGCCAGCGCCGCCGTCCGACGACATGGGCGCAGACCGCCAGATCGACGAACGCGAACCAGACGATGTGCCGGTTGCGCTGCAGGGCCAGCGCGCCAAATGACACGAACAGCAGCACGTCGGTGGGCGTCAGGGTGCGCCAGGCCACCGCCAGCAGCGCCAGGGACAGCAGGCCGACGACCGCGAAGATCCAGAACGGGGGTTCGGACATGAACTGCGGGCCCAAGGTCGGCAGCCATTCCCAGATGACGCGCTTCATGGCCTGCGAGCCCTGCACCTTGAAGGCGAAGGACAACAGCTCCGGCCCGCGCGGATTGACCAGGCTGGCGGCGAGCATGCCGGCCGCCGCCGCGGCGTAGCCGGCACCGGCACGTGCCGCGCGGCGCAGGCGGCCTTCATCGGCCACGTCCGGCCGCGCGAAGGCCGCCTGCAGCCCCTCGCCCAACGCGAAGATGGCCGCGACGACCGGGCCCAGCAGGAAGGAGCCATGGCAATTTGCCCAGGCGACGGCCAAAGGCAGCGTCCACAGCAGGATCGCGGGACGGCGGTCGCGGCGATACCGGCACATCACCTGGAGCAGCAGCAGGAACAGCAGCAGCGCGAACATCTCAGGCCGCAGCTCGTAGCGGTAGTTGATCGTCAGCAACGCCAGGGTCGCCGCCAGCAGGCCGAACGCCGGACTGCCCGACAGACGGCGTGCGAGCGCGAAGGCCAGGCCGAACTGCACGAGCGCAAGCAGCGCCTGCAGCGGCATCAGGCCGGCTTCGCCGAACGCGCGCACCCATTCATGGAACAGGACGGAGGCCAGCCACTCGTGCGGGTTGAATACGGCGTCGCGCGCGGTCGTGAACGGAAACAGCAGTGTGGCGGGAATGGCGCCGTTGTCGACCGTGAGCTGTCCGACCTTGATCTGCAGCCACAGATCGTTGCTGCCGGCCGGAACGGCGTTGAGCTGCAGCACGAAGAACACCGACAACAGCGCGACGGCCAGCAAGAGCAGCCTGGCCCGCGCCGCGCCTGACGCCACGCCGGATGTCATGCCTTCTTCCAGGTCGTGGCCCGGGTCGCCAGGTAGTTCCAGACCGTGCCCACCAACGCACCGCACAATGCCGCGACCGCCCATCCCTCGCGCGTGAACAAGGCGTTGGCGACACCGACGTTGGCGACCACGCCAAGGCCGCAGACTGCATAGAAGCTGAGCAGTCCCTTCAACCAGCCGAACGCGCGGCGGCGCCGATCGCGATAGGTCAGCGAATTGTTGAGCGCGTAGTTCGACGTCATGGCCACCAACGTGGCGCACGCCTGCGCGGAAGCGAACGGCATCAGGTGGCCATGAAATGCCAGCGCCAGCACTGCGAAGTGGACCAGGACGCCAGATGCGCCGACCAGGGAAAACAGGACGAAGCGCGCCGGCACCAGTCGGCCGAGCCGCTTGTCCAGCAACAGCATCGTGAATTCCCACAGCACCGCGGAGTCGAGCTTGCTCTCGCCCGCCATGCGTGGACGGAAGTGATAGGGCACCTCGGCCACGCGCAGCGGCGCCGGCTGCGAGGACAGGATGTCCAGCAGCACCTTCTGGCCTTCGCCCGACAACCGGCGCAAGGCGGCCTCGAAGACTTGCCGTCGCATCAGGAAATAGCCGCTCATGGGATCGGAGATCCCGCAGTCCAGGACCTTCATCGTCAACGCCGTGGCGATGCGGCTCATGCGCGCGCGGCGTGCGTCCCAACCCTCCGTGCCACCCCCAGCGGCATAGCGCGTCGCGACAACGAGATCGCAGGCCTCGGCCCCGTCCCTCCGGCCGCCCAGCCGCTCGATCATCGCGGGAAGGATCTGCTCGTCGTGTTGCAGGTCGGCGTCCATCACCGCGATGAGAGGCGACGACGTGCTCAGGATTCCTTCGATGACCGCCCGCGACAACCCGCGCCGGCCAAGCCGCTGCAGACAGCGAACATGCGGGTCCGCACGTGCCAACTCGCGCGCCAGGTCGGCCGTGCCATCGACGGAATCGTCATCGACGAACACCACCTCCCACTGCAAGCCCTGCAGCACGTCGCCGAGACGACGCACGAGCTCGGCAAGATTGGAGCGTTCGTTGTAGGTCGGCACCACCACCGACAATTCGACTGGAACAGGCACGGATCGGGGAAGCTGTTGATGGCGGATCGGGAGAGTTTCCCGCTCGCGAAGTCCTGCTGCAGGCCAGGAATTGTCGTTGAAACGTGCGCCCGATGTCGAGCACGACGACTCGGATGGCTAGCCGCCGCTGAGCGTTCGGAAGATCTGCCATTCAATGCGCGCGCCCATTGCGCTCACGGGTTGAATCGCTTGAGCGGCTTGCGAAGCAAGCCTTTGTCCTTGAGCAGCTGCCAGACCTTGAGCTTGTAGGGATAGAGAAGGCTGCCTGGAGATGAACCGAAGTTGGAGTCAAGCGCCTCGCTCAAGGGATAGGTCGTGTCCTCGTAGTCGTACTTGGCGCCCAGCTCGATCAGGCACCAGGCGCTGTCCCAGTTCTGCGCATACGCGACGTCGGCGATCAGGGGGCGCGACGTGCGGGCCGGGATATCGACGTCGGCGCCCAGCGACTTGAACCAGCGCAAGTCGTCCAGGTCGTGGTCGTAGACGAATCGCATGATCACCGGGTCGCCGTCCGGCCTCAAGGTGTTGGGGTTGCCGCCCGCCTTCATGACCATCTCGAGGATCGCGTGGCCATCGGGCATCGCCGCGTGGTTCTCGACAGCCAGGTGAACGATGCCAGCGCCGTCGGACGCCTTGAGATTGGGGTTGGCTCCGGCACGAAGCAGCGCGCCAACGGCCGCCGGCGCCTGCGTGTCCACCGCGGCCATCAGGGGCGTGACGTCGTTCAACCCGCGCGCGTCGACTTGCGCGCCCGATGCCAGGAGCTGCGTGACGGTCGCCGCATCGTTGTTGCGAATGGCGATCTCCAGGCGTTGCTGGATGCCCGATTTGAAGAAGACGGATTTGGCCGAGGGCATCGAGGTCTGCGCTGTTGAAGTGGCAAGAACACAGGTCCCGCAGGCGACGGCGAGCAAGCCCAGCACCCCGAGGATGCGCTTGACGGAACGAATCATGGCTTGGCCTTTCTCGCTTCGGTGAGCGCTGCGTGGACGGCTGGCGGCGACACGGTCATCCGCAGCTCGCCAGGAATGACGCGAGCGCCTCCCGGTCGTCGGCAACGTCGCGCTCCATCGAATCGAGCACCGCGCTCATCTTGTGCTGCGCCAGCTTGCCGAGCGTGGGCTGATCGCCCTGCGCGCCCAGCAGGCTGCCCAGCGAGGTCATGCTCCCGTCGACGGTTTCCCGGGTTGCGGCGCGCACGGGCGGAAACCTGGGCACGACGCCGCCGGTGTCGTAGGCGGTCTGCATGTCGTCGATGTGCCGGCCGAGTTCGGCGATGTAGCCCCGCTTGTCCGCGGCAAAGGTGGAGTCGTCGATTCCGCGCATGGCAGGGTCGCGCACCTTGATGTCGATGGGGTTCAAGCCGGGAGCCTGGCCTGCGAGCTCACGCTGCAGGAAGCGCGCGTTCATGATGTTCTGTCCTGGATCCGTGGTGTCGTTCATGAACGTGAGGAAGTCGCCCTCCGCGCTGAAGCCCCGCGTCCTGGTCATCAGGTCGTCGAACGAAGGCTGGTCCGTCCAGCGCAGGGCGTTGTCCGGCAATCCCGCGGAATTGAAGACCCGGACCTGGGACAAGGTGCTGATGAGGCCGCCCTCCTGGGCCAGGCCGCCACCCTTCGAATAGCCGGCGATGTCGAAGGACTCGTCGTTGATTTTCAGATGCTGGGTCAGGGTGCGCATGGCCGAGTATTGAGGGGTATCGAACCCGACGCCATTGCGCGTGTTCGTCTGCCAGTCGGCCAGGCTGTCGGGCTGCGTGTCCCTCGGCACGAGAATCAGCCTTCCGGTGCTTTCGTCCCGGTATATCGCGGCCCGAAAGCCGGTCTGGTCGTTGCGCAGATCCTCGGGCCGCACCCTGCCGGCGGGCAGTCCCAGCGTCTGGTTGAGCTTGTCCGCTCGAACGGGCAGCCTCGTCAGGCACGGCTGCGCGGACGGCTCGTCCCCGGGCTTGTCTCCAAGATCGCTCAGGTCCGCTGCCGCCCGCGCCGACGGCAGTGCCTGGCGATAGCGATCGAAGCGCCGGACGACCGGGGCGAGCGCGCGTGCCCGTTGCGCGCAATCGCTGTTGACGCGGCCGTTGGGTGACCCGGAGGCGGCCGCGGGCGACGGCGCACCATTGGTCGGACCGCGCCTTCCCGTCAGCGCCGCGATCCGCGCCCCGCTCGTCTGCGCCAGTTGATCGTCCTTGGCGTGCGCCGCCTGGCAGCACGCCACGCACGGGCCCTTGGCCGAAGCCGAGGTCGAGGTGGAGCGCGAGAAGCAAGCCATGTCAGGCCTCGGCGTTCGGGCGCGTGAGATCGGGGACGTCGAACGCGGAGAAGCGCAGCAGGCCGCGTTCGGACAGGAACAGCTTCATGCTCGTCTCGGGCTGCGACGCCTGGCGCACCGCCTCGGCGGCGCGGGTGGCATCGACGCCCAGCGTGGCGCAGGCCAGCAGGAAGCACATGAACAGCGCGGCATCGTGCTCCGAGGCGGCGCGCAGGGTGGGCCAGTGCGGCGCCCACAGCGCGGTGCGCAGCGTGGTGTCGAGCGCGGCTTGGCGGTAGGCGGCGACGGTCGTCTGGTCGCGGATGAACTCGGCCACGCGCGAGAAGAAGTGGGCCTGCGTGATCGCGGCCATCTGGGCGGTATCGAAGTGCAGCATGTCGACGGACGAAGGGAATCGGATGTCGACCATGTTCCCGCGGCCGCCGAAAACTGCCCGCGGCAATCGTCGCGGTTTCGGCATCGAAAAGCCGCGGCCGGCGCTTTGCCGCGGTTCGACGATTCCAACGCGGCCGGCGGTCCTCGCCGCGGCAGCTTTGATTCGCACGCATCGAAGGCGTGCAAGGACTTGACGGCTTGTTTATCATGGTCGGTTGCCCGCCGCCTGCCATGCCATCTTCCAAGACTCCCGCCCCCGCCACCAAGAAATCCCGCGCCAAGACGCCTGACGCCGCCCCGGCGCAGGCCGAGAAAGGGGCCGGCCGCTACCTGGCCGGCGCGATGCGGGCGCCGCGCACCGACGAGGCGCTCGAGCGCGAGCTGCGCATGTCGCGCCCGGATGCCCACGCCATCCGCGTGCGCGGCGCGCGCACGCACAACCTGAAGAACATCGACCTGGACATCCCCAAGCACGCGCTCGTGGTGATCACGGGCCTGTCGGGCTCGGGCAAGTCGAGCCTCGCGTTCGACACGTTGTACGCCGAGGGCCAGCGCCGCTACGTCGAGAGCCTGTCGGCGTATGCGCGCCAGTTCCTGCAGCTGATGGACAAGCCGGACGTCGACGTGATCGAAGGCCTGGCGCCGGCGATCTCCATCGAGCAGAAGGCCACCAGCCACAACCCGCGCTCGACGGTGGGCACGGTCACCGAGATCCACGACTACCTGCGCCTGCTGTTTGCCCGCGCCGGCACGCCGTACTGCCCCGACCACGACCTGCCGCTGGCCGCCACGCCCGTCGCGCAGATGGTCGACAACGTGCTCGCGCTGCCGGAAGAGACCCGGCTGATGGTGCTGGCGCCGGTGGTGCGCGACCGCAAGGGCGAGTTCACCGAGCTGTTCGCCGACATGCAGGCCCAGGGCTACGTGCGCTTTCGCGTCGACGGCGCCATCGTCGAGGCCAGCGACCTGCCGGCGCTCAAGAAGACCGAGAAGCACGACATCGACGTCGTCATCGACCGCCTGAAGACGCGCGACGACGCGCGCCAGCGCCTGGCCGAGAGCTTCGAGGCCGCGCTGCGTATCGCCGACGGCCGCGCGCTGGCGCTCGAAATGGATTCGGGCGCCGAGCACCTGTACTCGGCCAAGTTCGCATGCCCGATCTGCAGCTACTCGCTGCCCGAGCTCGAACCGCGCCTGTTCTCGTTCAACTCGCCGGTGGGCGCCTGCCCGAGCTGTGACGGCCTGGGCCAGGTCGTCGCGTTCGACCCCGACCGCGTGGTCGCCTTCCCCACGCTGAGCCTGGCCGCCGGCGCCGTCAAGGGCTGGGATCGCCGCAACGGCTACACCTTCTCGATGCTCGAGAGCGTGGCCAGCCACTACGGCTTCGACGTGGACGCGCCGTTCGAATCGCTGCCCGAGAAGGCGCGCGCGGTGCTGCTCAACGGCTCCGGCGACGAGCCAATCGAGTTCAACTACACGTCCGAAGGCACGGGCAAGTCCAGGAAGCAGACGGTTGTCAAGCGCGCGCATCCGTTCGAGGGCATCCTGCCCAACTTCGAGCGGCGCTTCCGCGAGACCGATTCCGCCGCGGTGCGCGAGGACCTGGCGCGCTACCAGGCGGCGCGGCCCTGCCCGTCCTGCCACGGAACGCGGCTGCGGCGCGAAGCGCGCAACGTCTTTCTCGTCGGCTCAGGCAGCGATCAGGCGCAGCAGCGCAGGCCGATTTTCGCGATCGAGCATTCGACGCTGTCGGACTGCCTGGCCTACTTCGAGCAACTGCGGCTGGAAGGCGCGCGCGCAGACATCGCCGACAAGGTGGTGCGCGAGATCCGCAGCCGCCTGACCTTCCTGAACAACGTGGGCCTGAACTACCTGAGCCTGGACCGCAGCGCCGACACGCTGTCGGGCGGCGAGGCGCAGCGCATCCGGCTCGCATCGCAGATCGGCTCGGGCCTGACTGGCGTGATGTACGTGCTCGACGAGCCGTCCATCGGCCTGCACCAGCGCGACAACGACCGCCTGATCGCCACGCTGCGCCACCTGCGCGACCTGGGCAACTCGGTGCTGGTGGTCGAGCACGACGAGGACATGATCCGCGCGTCGGAGTTCTGCATCGACATGGGCCCCGGCGCCGGACGCCACGGCGGGCAGGTGATCGCGCAGGGCACGCCCGACGAGGTCGCTGCCAATCCGCAGTCGCTGACGGGCCAGTACCTGTCGCGCGTGCTGAGCATTCCTATCCCCGAGGAACGCCACGTCTGGCGCGAGGAGCCGCAGGACGACGACCCGCAGAACGCGGCGCGATTGCGCCTGCGCGGCGCGCGCGGCAACAACCTCAAGAACGTGACGGTGGACATTCCCGTGGGGCTGTTCACCTGCGTCACGGGCGTGTCGGGCTCGGGCAAGTCCACGCTGGTCAACGACACGCTCTACACCGCCGTCGCCCGCGAGCTGTACGGCAGCCACGCCGAGGCCGCGCCGCACGACGCGCTCGAGGGGCTGGAGGCGTTCGACAAGGTGATCAACGTCGACCAGAGCCCGATCGGCCGCACGCCGCGCTCCAACCCGGCCACCTACACGGGCCTGTTCACGCCGATCCGCGAGATGTTCGCGGAGGTGCCGGCGGCGCGCGAGCGCGGCTACGGGCCGGGGCGCTTCAGCTTCAACGTGTCGGGCGGCCGCTGCGAGAGCTGCCAGGGCGACGGCGTGCTGAAGGTGGAGATGCACTTCCTGCCCGACGTCTACGTGCCCTGCGACATCTGCCACGGCAAGCGCTACAACCGCGAGACGCTGGAGGTGCTCTACAAGGGCAAGCACATCGCGCAGGTGCTGGAGCTGACGGTGGAGGACGCGCTGGAGTTCTTCTCGGCCGTGCCCAACATCGCGCGCAAGCTGCAGACGCTGCTGGACGTGGGCCTGGGCTACATCACGCTGGGCCAGAGCGCCACGACGCTGTCCGGCGGCGAGGCGCAGCGCGTGAAGCTGGCGCTCGAGCTGAGCAAGCGCGACACCGGCCGCACGCTCTACATCCTGGACGAGCCGACCACCGGCCTGCACTTCGCCGACATCCAGCTGCTGCTGACCGTGCTGCACCAGCTGCGCGACGCCGGCAACACCATTGTCGTGATCGAGCACAACCTGGACGTCATCAAGACGGCCGACTGGGTCATCGACATGGGCCCGGAAGGCGGCGCCGGCGGTGGCCGCGTGGTGGTCGAGGGCACGCCCGAGGACGTCGCCGCCTGCGCCGAGAGCCACACCGGACGATACCTGGCGCGCTTGCTCGACGAGTGAAGATCAGCCCGCGCTGACCACCCGGTCGCGCCCGCTGTCCTTGGCCTGCTTGAGGGCGATGCCGGCGCGCTCCAGCAGCGCCTGCGGCGCCTCGCCGCTGCGCGCCGCCGCCAGCCCGACCGACAGCGTGACGGGCTCCGCATCGGTGCGGTTCGGCCGGCGGATGCGCGCGCTGCCGATGTGCGCGCGCACGCGTTCCGCGAGCGCCAGCGCGCCGGGCGCGTCGAGCTCGGGCACCAGCAGGGCGAAGGCCTCGCCGCCCACGCGCGCGAGCGTCGCGCCGTCAGGCACCAGCGCGCGCATCGCCTCGGCGACGGCCTTGAGCACCTGGTCGCCGAAGCCGTGGCCGTAGGCGTCGTTGATGCGGGCGAAATGGTCGATGTCGGACATCAGCAGCCACGGGCCGCGCGATGCAGCGGGCGATGCCAGCGCGGAAGGCGGCGTGCCGGCCGCGGCGGCCCTGGCGGCGGCGATCGCCGCGCTGGCCTGGCCGGCGCTGGCGGCGGGCGTCGGCACGGCCGGCGCGGTCAGGCAGGCGGCGAGCGCCTGGTCGAAGGCGCGCCGGTTCGACAGTCCCGTGAGCGAATCGCGCAACGACTCCTCGCGCGCGCGGCGCACCTCGTCGCGCAGGCGGTCGATCTCGCGCCGGCTGTCGGCCAGGCGCTGCTGCAGGCCGCCGATCTGGCTGCGCATCGTGCCGGTGTCGGCGATCACCTCGGCGACGACGTCGGCCAGCTTGCGCGGCGCCGGACCGTTCTGCGCCACGCCCGGCGTGCCATCCTCGATACCCCTGGCCGTATCTCCGCGTACCAGCGCGCCGGCCAGCTGGGCCAGCGAAGCACCGTAGCGCGCCGCGTGGGCGCCCGCGGCATTGGCCGATTCGCCGATGCCGCCGAGCACGCGCTGCATCTGGTCGACCACGCGCTGGGCGGTCTCGGGATCGACGTCGGCCACATGGCGCGTGAACAAGGCATGGGTGGCGAACTCGTCGAGCGTGCCTTCCCGCGCGAGGTGCTCGTCGATGGCGGCCCGCAGCGGCGGGTTCGTCTGGGCGACGTAGTCGAACCAGACCGCATAGCTCACCGGATGAAGGGCGGCGGCCTGGCGCGACATCCACGGCAACGCCTGGCGCAGCAGTTCGGTGCTGCGCTCGATGCTCATCTCGTATCTCAATCGGACCTCAACAAACGATGTTTATAAAGGGCCGCCCTCGGCGAACGGGGCGCACTCCTGTCCTGCATTCTGCCTGCGCGTCACATGCCGTTACGTGACTGCCGCCGCGATTTACAAGGTTTCGATCGAGGCCACATCACGGCCCGACGCAACGACGGGCAGGCAATAAAAAACCGGCACGGCGACTTGCGTCGCGGCGCCGGTTCTGGAACATCCCGTCCAAGGCCGACCAGCGGCCTCGCGGCGATCAGCTCAGGTGGCTGTTGATCAGCTTGGTCATCTCGAACATCGAGACTTGCGCCTTCTTGAAGATTTCCTTCAGCTTGGCGTCGGCGTTGATCATCGTGCGCTTGGCCTTGTCCTGCAGACCGTTCTTCTTGATGTACTCCCACACCTTCTTGGTGACTTCGGTGCGCGGGATCGGCGTGGCGCCGATCACGGCCGCCAGCGTCGGCGAAGGCGTCATCGCCTTCATGAACGCGGCGTTGGGGGTACGCTTCTTGGCCGGAGCGGCCTTCTTTGCAGGAGCCGCCGCCTTCTTGGCCGGTGCCGCCTTCTTTGCGGGAGCAGCAGCCTTCTTGGCCGGAGCGGCCTTCTTTGCCGCCGGAGCGGCCTTCTTGGCCGGAGCCTTCTTGGCCGGAGCGGCCTTCTTCGTTGCAGTTGCCATGTTGATTCTCTCCATCAAGAGGTTTTGATGCGCCGGGGGTTGGGTGAGCGCCGCATGAACGCTCATTTCTCTACAAACCACAGCGAAGCGAATGGTACTGCCTGTCGCTGTGCGTGAGAAGCCACTTCACCTATGAAAATCATCAATCTCACGAGGGAAAAGCATGTTTTTGTCTCGTGGAGGCGTCATTCGGCCCCGCAGAGGAGCAAACAGCGTCGGATTTCTTATACCCCTGGAGGTATTTTCAATTTCTCGAGGAACGGCGCCAAAGCGGCTCGACGCGCGTTTTGCACGCGCGAATCACGCGCCTGAACGTGTTTGTGGGCCGGGTTGTCCCGCAGTGATCGTGATGCGGGCACGCCGCCTGCAGCATTCCACGCCTCTTTCGCGGCCCGACACCGGCACGCCGCACGTGGCGAACGGCGCGCGCTTGCTCCACAATCTGCGCAGTCCTCCAACCACCTTCCGACCGCCATGAAACTCATCGTCCGCTGGCTGCTGCTGGCTGCCGCGCTGTTGCTCGTGGCGCATCTGTCGCCCGGCGTCACCGTCAACAGCTTCGGCGCCGCGCTGGTCGCGGCGCTGGTGCTGGGCCTGCTCAACACCCTGGTGCGGCCGCTGCTGGTGCTGCTCACGCTGCCCGTCACGGTGCTCACGCTCGGGCTGTTCCTGTTCGTGATCAACGCGCTGATGTTCTGGGCCGCGGCGGGCCTGCTGGCCGGCTTCAAGGTGGATTCATTCGGCTCCGCACTGATCGGCTCGGTGATCTACAGCATCTCCTCGACGATCATCGACGTCGCGATCGAGCACCTGTTCGAGGAATGACGAGCCCCCGAACCGGCCGCGCGCGCTATTGATGCTGACGCTCGTCCTGGTGCGCGTCGTGCAGCAGCTGGCGCCGAATGGCCTCCAGCTCGCGCAGGCGCGTGTCGATGATCGAGGCCTCGACGAAGTCGACGTGGCCGCTGCGCGTCAGCTTCTGCCCGGCGCGAAAACGATCGATCGCGCCCATCAGGTCGCCCTGCGCGGCATGCGCCTCGGCTTCGGCGCGGATCGCGCGCAGCTTCTGGCCCAGTTGCTCGGCGCATTGCGCCAGCAGAGTCCAGCCCAGCACGTCGCGCGAATGCTCGGCGACCCAGGTCTGCAGGTCTTCGACGGATTGCTGGAGCGCGGCCCCGGCGCTCGGATCGCGTGACGCGGCGCGGCCGATCGCCGCTTGGGCGCGTGCCATCACGAACGGCCGCGTGCGCCCGGCGCCCAGTGCGTCGACCGCCGCGGCGATCTCGGGCCCCGAACGCTTGCCGATGGCTTCTTCCACCCGCAGCAGGGCGAAGTCGCGGGCCACCTCGGGCTCGATCGGATAGAGGGTCGGCGTGACCACGACCTGCGCGGGCGGCGCGGGCGGCAGCGGCGGGGCGTCGCGTTGCTGCTCGACCGCTGCGGCGTGCTGCACCATCACTTCCTGCGCACTCGCGATCATCGCCGTGGCGGCCGGGAAATCGCGCAGCTCGATCGATGCCATCGCGCCGCCGTACAGCGTGCCCAGCCGGTCGGCATCGTTGAGCGGGACATTCAGGCGCGCCTGCGCCTGCATGCGGCGCAGCGCGAGCTCGGAGGTGTCCATCAGCGCGCGGGCGCGCGAGCGCATCAGCGCGTGCTCGGTGATGTGGCTCTTGGCCGGATCCTGGGGCGCGCCCTCGCGCGCGCGCAGGCGCGCCGCGGCGATGCGCTCGATGGTGAGCGGGTGCGACCGCAGCCAGGGATACTGGTTGCTGTCGTTGAGCCGGCTGGCGTCTTCCAGGCGCCCGAACATCGCGGCCATGCCCGACGGGGCAAAACCCGCGTCGGTCATGACGTCCTGGCCGAAGGTGTCGGCCTCGGTCTCCATCTGGCGCGAGAACGTCAGCTGGCCGGTGGCCATCGCCGCCTGGCCGCTGGTGAGTACCGCCATCGGGACGTCGGAGTTGCGGCTTCTGACGGACATCAGCAGGCCGATCATCATCGCCGCCATCGTCATGATGCTCTGGTGCTTGTTGGCGACCATGCTGCGCGCGATGTGGCGCTGCGTGATGTGCGACAGCTCGTGGCCCAGCACCGAGGCCATCTCGTCACGCGATCCGGCCGCGGCGATCATGCCCAGGTTGACGCCCATGAAGCCGCCGGGCAGCGCGAACGCATTGAATTCGGGATCGCGAACGAGGAACGGTTCCCAGGCCAGCTTCTCCTCCTGCTCGGGGCTGATGTTGCCGCGCCGCAGCGCGGCCTGGTGCAGGGGGACGAACACCGACATCAGGTACTCGTAGAGCACCGGATCGTCGACGACGTCCGGATCGGGCCGGATCTCGGACATGATCTGGTCGCCCAGTTTTCTCTCGTCGTCGATGCTCAGCGAATCGGACTCGGCTTCGCCGAGCGCGGGCAGGTTCAGCTGGGCAGCCGGCGTCGCCGGCACGACGAACACGTTCAGCGCGAGGCACGCCGCGGCGGCGAAGGTGGAGAGTTTCTGGCGCAAGGGAGAGCTTTCCTGTCCGGTCGTTTCGTTGCCGTGCGGCCGCACGCGGTCGCTATGATGACACCGCCATGTATCGGCCATGTAGCGCACGTTTTCCAGCATGCATCGCCCGCCAAAGCCGTCGGATCACCGCCGCCCTCGAAGGTTCCATGAACGCTCCGCCCGACCCCGAAGCCGCCGCCGGCCTTTCCCATTTCGACGCCCAGGGCCACGCCCACATGGTCGACGTCGCGGGCAAGCCCGAAACGCGCCGCATCGCGCGCGCGACCGGCTCGATCCGCATGCAAGCCGCGACGCTCGCAGCGATCGCCGCCGGCAGCGCGAAGAAGGGCGACGTGCTGGGCGTCGCGCGCATCGCGGCGATCCAGGCCGCCAAGCGCACGTCCGACCTGGTCCCGCTGTGCCATCCGCTGCCGCTGACGCACGTGCAGGTGGATTTCGCGATCGACGCCGCCGCCAGCGCAGTGCACTGCACGGCCCAGGCCGAGACCCTGGGCCGCACCGGCGTCGAGATGGAGGCCCTCACGGCCGTCCAGGTGGGCCTGCTGACCGTCTACGACATGGTCAAGGCGATCGACCGTGGGATGGTGATGGGCGACATCCGGGTGCTGGAAAAGCACGGCGGGAAGTCGGGCGACTGGGTCAACCCCTGAGGCGTCGGGTGCGCCGGGCCTTGCCCGCTATTTCATGCGGATCAGGATCCGGCTCATGCGCCCGATGGCGCGTTCCAGCAGATAGCCCACGCACAGCGTCACGCCGCGCCGCGCGACCTCGTCGAAAGCGCCGGCCAGGGCCCGCGCCGAACGCCCGCGCAGCGCCTTGGCCGCGTCGTGCAGGAACAGGCGCCCATGAAGGTTCCACAGCAGGCGGCGGGAGAAATGGCGTTCCGCTTCGAGCAGGGGACGCTCCATCACGTCCAGGACGATGCCGATCGGGTACTGGCTCGGCCTGACGTAGTTGACGGGATAGCTGTCCAAGCCCCTCAGCGGGTCGGGATTGCCATCGACCTGGACCGCAGTCATGTCGAGCACGGTTCCACATTCCAGGACGAGCGCCCAGTGCTCGAGGAAATTGACGTCCCGATGCACGCGCCAGCGCACGAAAGCCACTTTGTCCTCGAGGCCCATGCGACGGGCGGTCTGTCCGAGGGTCAGGGCGGCGTGCAGGCACAGGCCGCTGGACTCGGAAACCGACCTGCAGTGCTGTGCAATCGCGTAGCGCTTCAACTCGTCGAGCTGAAATCCAGATTCCATGATTTCAGTTTAGGGCAAGGTTCGCGCCAGGAAGCCTTTACCGCTTCCCGGGTGGGAAGTTCTGCACGCAAGAGCGGCAATCGCCCCGCGGCGACGCTTCGCCCGGGCACCGATCGCGAAAATGGAAAGGCCCGCATCGCGCGGGCCTCGTGGTCTTCAGCGGAAGTCCCGCCAGGTCAAGCCCGGGGCTTCGGGCTCGCACTGGAACGGCTTGGGCGAGATCGCCGGGTCGGAACAGGGCGCGAAGAATTCCTCGGTGTCGGTCTTGTCGAACTCCTTCAGGCGCGCCACCAGGTAGCGCGCGCGTTCGGTCTGTCCGCTCTCTGAAAGCGCCGTGGCCCAGGCCATCATCAGGCGGCTGTCCAGCAGCGAATGGGTGGCATGTTCGAGCGCGCCGAGCGCCTGCGACGGCGGATCAGCGGTGGTCGCGTCGGCATAGTCGGCATGGTGCGCGAAGAACGGGCTGGTCTGGCCGGCCTGGATGCGTTCCTTGAGCGGCGCCAGGCCCGGGTCGTCGAGGAAGATCGTGGAGACGCGCCAGTAGTCCCAGGTGGACGCCAGCGCCACCACCACCATCGCGCCGCCGAACCAGCGCAGCGCGCTGCCTTCGCTGCCCAGACGGATCAGCTTGCCCGGCTCCGCCGGCCGGCCGCCGACGACGCCGCTGAGGGTCTCCACCGGCGCCGGTCCCGATCCCAGCGTGAAGCCCCAGGCCCAGGCGGCAGGCAGCAGGAAATACGCGTACCAGAGCGGGTATTCGTCGAGACTGTGGATGGCGATCATCAGGATCATCATCCAGGCAGCGCGCGCCCCGACGCCGGCCTCGCCCTGCGTGGCCCACGCGCGGCGCATGCCTTGCAGCAGCGCCCAGACCAGGAGGCCCAGCACCACCGCGGCGAGCGGAATGCCCAGCTCGACCAGCAGTTGCAAGGGCAGGTCATGCGTGTGGTCGAAGAACGCAGTGGGACGATGCGGAAACGGCGTCAGCGTCCAGGCAAAATTGAACTCGCCCCAGCCCACGCCTCGCAACGGCTGCTGGCGGATCATCTCCACCGCGTTCCTCCAGATCGCGAAGTGCGAGCTGTCGCCATCCGAGCCGCGCGTGGCGGCGCCCACGGCGTGCGGCATGAACGAGAAATGCGAACTCAGCCAGGGCCAGGAAAGCACGCCCAGCGGGAAGACCAGCGTGGCCACCAGGGCGATGCGGGTGCTGTGCGACAAGCGGTCATCCACCAGTCCCCAGAGCACGAGCACGCCGACGCCGGCGTACAGGCCGGTGCGCGAGCCGCTGAGCGTGACGGCCGTCACGATCAGCAGCAGCAGCAAGAGGCCCAGCCAGCGCGGCAGGCGGCGCCATTCGACGAGCGGCACCAGCGCGATGGCCGACCACACCAGCAGGCTGGCCAGGTGATTGGATTGGCGCAGGTTGCCGACCGCGCGCCCGGCGATGCTGGTCTGCGCGATGAAGACGCCATCGGCCAGCTTCGGGGCATAGACCTGGACGAACGCGATGAGGGCGCTGATCACGCCGATCGTGACCATGCCGATCGCGAACGGCGCGAACGCCTGCAGGCCGCCCGGCTGGCCGGGCTCCTGCGCGGCGCGCGCGCCAAGCGCGGCCACGAAGCATGCCGCCACCATCGACAGCAGCGGCGGCAACGCCAGCGAGGTGGGCAGCGAGCCGAACGTCCAGGAACCCAGCGCCGCCACGCACATCAGCCCCAGCGCTACGCCCAATACGGTCACGGCGCCGCGCCTGGCCCCGGTGGTCGGCGTGCGGCCGGCCGCCAGCAGGCACAGGCCCCAGCCGAACACGCACAGCAGCTCGTTGAGCTGGGTGGCCGACGGCGTGCGGTTGTAGGCCATGAGCGGCGGCGCGATGAGCGCCAGCGCGTAGACGATCACGGAGACGTCGGAGCGATCGTGGGAAGAGGATGGACTGGTCATTGCTGCAAATGAAGATGCGCCGGCCGGAAGGCCGCGCGGCGCGCGAACGGTGCACAGGGTAACGCCATTCCGTGATCGCGCCGATGGCGGCTTCCAACTACCTGAAGTCCACAGGCGTCGGATGACCCGCGGGCAAGACGGTGGAATGGCATGGCGGCGACGCTCGCGCATCTCCGCCGGAAGTCATTGTCGAACGAGTTGAAGGCCAGTCCTGCGATCGTCGGGACGTCGCCGCAACGGCGGCTCACCGCGGCGCAAGGCCACGCAGGTAGTCCGCCGTGTCCGCAATCTGGCGCGACAGCGGGTCTTCGGCGATGCCATGCCGTCGCATCAGCGCACGGTAGCCATGCGCGTCGCCGACGTAGCGGTCGGGCGGTGTGCCGTCAAGCGCCGCGCGCTCGATGCCTGCACCCGGATTGACCACCGCTCGAACCGCCTCGGCCAGGTCCGACATCTCGACCTCGCGTTCGCCGGCAGTCTCGACGCACAGGAACGGCTCGGCCTCGTCGCTCAACAGATGGCCAAGCCCGACCGCGAGCAGATTGGCCACGCTGGTGTATGACCGCGTGACCGCGCTTCGCGCCTGCACGCGAATATGTCCGGCTCCGGCCTGCTCGATGAACGACGACAGGGCGTAGGGCTTGTTCAGGTAGGGGCCGCTCAGGTTGAACAGACGCACCACCAGGGCCGTGCGTTTCGAAGCGGCCTGTGCGAATGACGCGAACAACGCTTCGTCCTCGAGCTTCAGCCGCCCGTACATCAAGGCTGGATCCGTCGACGTAGGCGCGTTCAGCGCGGCATGCACCGCCCCGGACGAGGTGAAGAAGATGCGCTCGACACCAGCGCGCGCCGTCGCTTCCAGCACCACGCGCGTGATCCCGCGATTCGATTCGACATAGTCCTCAGGCGACCTGTCGGCGGTCTTCTCGCGCGCGAGGTAGGCGAAGTGGAGCAACAGCGAGGGCTGGGGCAGCAACTGGCCGAGCTCCGCCAGCGGGCGCTGCCAGATCTCGAGGCCGTCGCGCAAGATCAATCGACGTGCGCTGCCGCCGAACGCTTCGACGCGATCGCGCCAGTCCGGTCCAAGACTGTGGCCCAGGAGTTCCAGCGCCGCGCGGCCGACCCAGCCGGACGCGCCGGTGACGACGACCCGCCAGTGGCTGTCCCGCAGCCTGGCGGCCAGCGCCGGTGGCAGTACCAGGCGGCTCATGATCGGACGGCCGCCAGGATTGCCGGTGCGAGATCGTCCGCGCTTGCCAGCCGGGTGCCGCGCCGGCCCAGGTCGTCGGCATCGGCATAGCCCCAGGATGCCCACAGGAACCGGGCGCCAGCGGCCTGCGCGGCATCGGCGTCCACGCTGCTGTCGCCGACAAAGGTGAAGGACTGGCCTTCGCAACGCATGGCGGCCAGGGTTTGCAGCAAGTGCTGCGGATGCGGCTTGGCAAAGGCCGCGCTGTCGCCGCCCACGACCGCCTCGAAGTGCTCCGCGATGCCGCTTTCGGCCAGCAGCTTCTCGCTCAATCGCTGGGGCTTGTTGGTGCACACGCCCAGCAACGCGCCGGCCGCCCGCAACTGCGCCAGGGCCTCGGCGATGCCCGGATACAGGTCGGCCGCCGAGCCCGGGAGGGCGGCGTAGATCTCGCGGAACGTGGCGACGTCATCGGCATCCGCGGGCTTGTCCCGATCCAGCGCGGCGCCGACCAGCGTGGCGGCGCCGCGGCTGATCAGCGGCCTCACGCGCCCCACCGGCCACGGCGCCAGGCCGCGGCGCTCGCGCAAGCGGTTCAGCGCGAGCGTGATCGACAGCGCGCTGTCGGCCAGGGTGCCGTCGAGATCGAACAACACGACGAGCGGCATGCCGTCGCGACTCAGTCCGGCCGCAGCACGTTGGCCGCCAATTCCTCGCGCGGCAGGAACGGGAACATGTCTTCCAGCGCCGGCGTGACGATGCGGCCGTCCTCGAGCTGGCGCGAACTCATGCGCGGTTCGAAAGGCTGCGTGTCGTCGAGGACGACGTCGCAGACCGCGGCGCCAGGCAGCGCGAGGAATTCGCGCAGGCCCGTGGCGAAGTCCGGGCCGTCGAGGCGGCGTGACTCCAGGCCGTAGGCAGCGGCGACCTTGCAGTAGTCGGGAAAGCTCACGCCGTTGGCCGGCCCTTCGCCGACCAGCCGCTTGAAGAAGTTGCCCTGCGACGTGCGGATCGACAGGTAGCCGTTGTTGTTGAGGACGAACACCTTGACGGCCGGCTGGTATTGGACCAGCGTCTGCAGTTCCTGGATGTTCATCTGCAGGCTGCCGTCGCCGGCCAGACAGATCACCTGCGCGCCAGCCGGCGCACCAAAGGAGGCGCCGATGGCGGCCGGCAGGTCGTAGCCCATCGAGGCGCTGCCGGAGTTGGAGATCAGGCGCTGTCCTCGCTTGAGCTTGCCCGCCTGGAACGACATGATGCAGGCGGTCGCGTTGCCGGTGATCACGACGTCGCGTTCGTTCAGCGCGGCGAACAGCTCCTCCATGAAATGGTACGGATTGATCTTGCCGCGCCATTCGCGATGCTTGGGCTGCACCTGCGGATAGAGCGTCTCGCGCTGCCTGGCCCAGGCGAGCCATGCTCGATGGCGTTCGGATGGAAAGCCGGCCGCGGGTGCCAGTGCCGCCAGACGCGCCAGGAACGGCCCGGCGTCGGCAACGATCTTGTCGTCGATGCTCAGGAACGGCTTTGCCATTTCCGCCGGGTCGATGTCGACCTGGATCTTGTAGGCGCCCGGCGCGAAGCCGGCGTAGTTGTAGCTGATCTGGCGGATGTTGAGCCGGCTGCCGACGACCAGCAGAACGTCCGAACTCTGGGTCGTGAAGTTGCCGGCGCGCGTGCCGATGGTGCCAGGGCGGCCGCAGAACAGCGGGTCGTCGGACGCGATGATGTCGTGCGTCCACGCGGTGACGACCGGGACGCCCAGCGCGCGGATCGCGGCCTCGAACGGCGCCAGCGCGTTGCCGGCGCGGATGCCGGTGCCGGCCAGCAGCACTGGTCGCTCGGCGCTCGCCAGCCGGGCCAGCACGCGGCGCACCGCTTCGTCAAGCTCGGATTCGGTTTGCGGCGGCGACCGTGGCGGCTCGAAGCCGGGCAGGCTGTCGGGGTCGATGAAGCTGGACTGGACGTCAATCGGGATGTCGATCCACACCGGGCCGGGCCGGCCGTTCGTCGCGGTGTGCCAGGCGCGTTCGAGTTCGACGCGCACCTGTTGCGGATCGGCCAGCACCACCGCCGACTTGGTGATCGGCTGCACCATGCGCACGATCTCGGCTTCCTGGTCGCCCAGTTGCCGCAGGCCCGGCACCGGGGTGGTGGCCAGGCAGGTCTCGCGCTTGACCTGGCCCGAAAGGATCAGCATCGGCACCGAGTCGGTCCAGGCGCCGAACACGCCGTTCAAGGCGTTGATGCCGCCCGGGCCGGTGGTGACGTTGATCACGCCGACGCCGCCGGATACGCGTGCATAGCCTTCCGCGGCCATCGCGCAGGCCTGCTCGTGATGATGGAACACCGGCTGGATGGCGGGATGGAATCCGATCGCGTCGTTGAGGAACATCGCGCCGCCACCGGTCAGCATGAAGACATGCCTGACGCCGTGTGCAGCGAGAAACTGCGCCACGTACTCGGCGACCCGGATTCTGGGCGAGGTGGAAGAGGTGCTCATTCGTCAGCGAGTGCGTAGAGGACGGTGTCGAAGCCATTGAATGAATGGCTGCGCAAGTGGAAACGGTAGCCCAGGTCCCACCGCCGGATCTTCAGCAGCAGGTTCCAGAGGTCGCCGGGCTGATGATAGGCACTGATGGCCAGGCGAGGACGGTATCGCGCAATGGTCTTGCGCGCGCCGTCCAGCGCGTGGGACTCCGCGCCTTCGATGTCCATCTTGACGAACGTGGGCGCAAAGCCCGGCAGCGCCTCGTCCAGCGAGACGGTCTGGATCATGCTGCCGCCATCGGCCGCGATGTGGCTGGCGGCATCGTTGGCCGTGAAGCGCAGCTGCTCCATCCGGTGCCACACGCCGCACGGGAAGATGGCCGCCTGCTCTCCAGCCAGCGCGGCGGCGAGCCGCGGGTAGTGCGACGGGTCGGGTTCGAAAGCGGCGACGGCGGCAAAACGGTGCCCCATGCGGCGGAAATTGTCGATGGTGTCGCCCGTGTAGGCGCCGCAATCGACGAACCGGAGCGGGCCGGCGGGTGCGGGCAGGTCCGGCGGCAGGTAGGCGTTGTCCGGATCCGGCACAGGCAGGCCATGAGCCACGGCATTCAGGCGCTGATCCAGCAGGGCGGCAAGCAGCTGACGGCTCTTGCCGTCGGCCAGCGCCGCGTGCGCAGCCAGGATGTCGGCCTGGGCAGGCAGCGACTCCGCCGCCGGTGCGAGCCAGAAATGCGCACGCTCGGGAAACCGGTCGATCAGTTCCTGCAGCAGCACCACGTGATCGAAGCCCGCGCCCTGGAGTTCGGCTCGCACGGCGCCGATGTCGACGCCGGGATTGTGCAGGCCGAGCAGCAGGGAACACTCGGCCTTCCAGGGCGCCGGGCACGCGTCCGGACGAAGCACCGGCAACGCTTGCGTATCCGGCGCGTGCCGATCCACGAACGCGCGCACCACGGCGCCGGCGCTGGCCAGGGATTCGGCCCAGGCGCGGCCGGCGGCTCCGCAGCCGTAGACGAGCCAGGGGCGATCGGGCGGTGCGCCAGCGTCGCGGCGGCTGCGGAGCGCGCGTTCCAGGACATCTTCGATCGTCGCTGCTGCTGGCATTGGCAGGGCGTGTTCAGTCGCGCGGCAGGCCGCGCGTCATGATCAGCGACTGCAGCGAGGTGTTGTGGGCATAGGGGCTGTCGATGTCGGTGATGTCGATCGACGCATCCGCCTTCACCGGCTTGAGCAGTACTTCGCCGCGCATCAGCTCGCGGCACGAGATCTGGCCCTGCAGCAGCGGGATCGACAGGTAGACGTCGTTGTCGCTGATCACGTGGCCGGCCGGAAGGTCGTGCTTGGCATAGACGCCGCGCACCAGCGCGTCCAGGTAGCGCACTTCCTTTTCCGGCGCCAGGCGCTTGGCGCTGCCGGGCGGGCCGCACATTTCCTGCGCCTTCTTGTACGCCTTGAACCAATCGTCGACATTCTCCGGCTTCGAGCAGTAGGACGACACGGGCACCCCGTCGAGCTCGATGTCGACGTGGCGCTCGAAGGTGCGCGCGCCCTTGGCGTACGCCATCATCACCGAGTTGCGCCAGTCCTTGTACTCGTGCGTCGAGTAGCCGATGACGTTGTCGGGGTAGCGGTCGCGCAGGAAGTCGATCTGGTTGAGCTCGACTTCGTGGTCCTCCGACGGGTACATCGACACGCAGTGGTTCAGCGCGAACGGGATGCGGCGCCGGTTGAAGAAGCTGATCAGGTCGTCCATGTCCTTGAGCGTCGATCCGCCGGTGGACGCGATGACGGGCTTGCCGGTGGTGGCGATCTTCTCGATCAACGCCCAGTCCTTGATGTCCGAGCTGGCGATCTTGATGATCTGCAGGTTGAACTCCACGCACTTGTCGACCGAAACCTCGTCGAACGGCGTGGCCATCGTGATCATGTTGTTCTCGCGCACCGCCTTCACGAGGATGGCATAGCTCTCCCAGCTGAGATGCGTGTCCAGCGTCTTCTTGATGTAGCGGATGTCCGAGCGGTCGCGGTAATCCTTGTGGATGAAGCGATCGACGTCCCGGAACTGCAGCTTCATGGCCGCCTTCATGCCGTTGAAGCGCACGACTCGGCCGAAGTCCTGCACGATCTTCATGCCGCGCTCGAGCTTGCCCCAGTGGTTGTTGGCCAGTTCCAGGACGAACAGGTCTTCGAAGATGGGATGCTTCATGGGTGTCGATCGAAGTGAATGGAGAGGCCGCCCAGGGTCGCTGTCACCGGGGTGGCTGGGGTTCGAGTCAGAAATTCAGGACCAGGAACTCTTCGAGCTTATCGACCATGTCGTGCAATTGCTGAGTCGTCAAGCCGGCCGGGCGGCCTGGTCCGTCACGGTGTCCTTGTTCGGATCGCGCCGACTCGACGTCGCTGTCCGGCGGACCGCCCAGTTTCCAACAAAAACGCTTGTTGCATGTGTTGTCCTTGCCGGACTGGCAATACGCTCGCGGCGTCGTTGGCTCGGGTGACGCGGGACATCATCACCGTTCCCGACGCGTCTGGAAGACCAAGCGCGACATGATCAGGTACGACAACAGGGCCATCGGGATCACCAGCAGGAATTGGCAGGCGAACGGATTGCGCACGGCGACGTTCAAGGCATGAAAGGCCGCCAAGCCTATCAGGTAGACGGCGGCATACCCCAGCACGTAGCGAGGCAGGCGCGCAGCCGACATGTCGCGAAATGCATAGCCGCCGTGCGTCAGGAAATTGAACATGACGCCGGCAACGGTGCCGATCAACATCGACAGCCAGACCGGCAGGCCGGCAAACATCGCGGCCATGTTGACGCTGAAGCCGAACAGCGTGTTGACGCCTCCCGCGAGAAGAAAGCGCAGGAACTGATGGTTGGCGAGCAAGCTCCGCAAACGGTTGGGAGTCATACCACCCAAGTCTCGCATAGGTGTGCAGCACAATGGGGCATCGCAGCGTGCGCTCGTACCGATCCCGCCATGACGAACGTCCCCCCGCCTTCCACGCCCCGGCAACCCGTGCTCAGCCTGGTCACCGGCTCCTTCAACGAGGAAGGAAACGTCGACGAATGGTTCGAGCGCACCTTGGCAGCGTGCCGCACGCTCACCGAGCGCTACGACCTCGAGATCGTCTGGATCGACAACGCGTCCGCCGACGGCACCGTCGACAAGGTCAAGGCCTGGTGCGCGCGCGACAAGCGCGTCAAGCTCATCGTCAACGCGCGCAATTTCGGGCCGGTGCGCTCGCCCTTCCACGCGTTGATGCAAGCCACCGGGGTCGCCTGCATCTACCTGGCCAGCGACCTGCAGGACCTGCCCGAGCTGATTCCCGCCTTCGTCGAGCGCTGGGAAAGCGGCTTCGACGTCGTGGCCGGCGTGTACGCCAGCAGTTCCGACGGCTTCATCCTCAGCCGTTGCCGCAACGCGTACTACTCGATCCTGGCGCGCGTCAGCGACGCCGCGCCTGTCATCCGCGCGTTCACCGGCTTCGGCCTCTATTCGCGGCGCGTTCTGGAACACATGCGGCGCATCGGCGGGCCGAGTCCGTTCGCGCGATCGCTGGTGGCCGAGATCGGCTTGCCGTGGACGGCGGTCGCCTACGACAAGCCACCGCGCAAGTACGGCGCGACGAAGAATGATTTCCTGGTGCTGGTGGATCAAGCCGTACTCTCGTTGACGTCCATGAGCAAGGCGCCGATTCGCGTGGCCACCATCACCGGGCTGGCGTTGTCGGCCTTGGGATTCCTCATCGCCGCGGCCTACCTCGTCGCCAAGCTGCTGTTCTGGGATTCGTTCCCGCTGGGCCAGGCACCGCTGCTGATCGGCATCTTCCTTTTCTCGTCCGTGCAGATCCTCATCATGGGCCTGGTCGGTGAATACATCGCGGCCATCCATCTGCGCCTGCAGCGCCATCCGTGGGTCGTCGAAAAGGCTCGCTTCAATTTCGAGGACGAAGCGCCCTTCGATCGCGAGGATCTCTGAGCTATTGCTGCGGCGAAGGCCGCACCAGGCTCGGCGCTCGCATCAGGGCGATCAATCCCGGCTGCGACAGGCGGCCGATGTAGTTCGAGGGCCGGGGGTCCTGTCCCGGTCGGGCCTGGTCGGCCGCGGCCTGCAGCAGCGTCTTGCCGGTCAACGACCAGCGCTCCGTCAGCAGCGCCCGCTCCGGCTCCTGCGCGGCGCCGGTCGCGCCGACGATCAGCACCAGCGCGAGCAGCACGCGCGCGCCCTGGCGATGCGGCGTCGCCAGCGGCCGGACGACGGCCAGCGCGAGCACCAACAGCGCCGGGATGGAACTGCGCATCACGAGATCGTTGCCTGGGCCGAAATGGTAGAACGGCAGCAACAGCAGGATCACCACGCCGATGCCCACCTTGAGGTCGAACGCTTCCAGGCGCGCCAGCAGCAACGCGAGGATGCCGAATTCCAGCAGGCAGAAGGCGGTGTAGAAGTACCAGAAGCTCACCGCGTTGCCGAACATGTCGATCGACCAGCCGCGCGCGATGGCCTGCGTGTCCATCGTGACGTAGCGCGCGACCAGCGCGGCCAGTGCGATGAACGGCAATCCGCTGCGCAAGTCCAGCAGCGCGCGCAGGTCGCGCCGCCAGTTCAGGCCGGCCAGGAAGAACGGCACCAGGCCGAACGCCGACAGCGGCGACCACAGCGGGATCGATGCTGCCAGCAGCAAGGTCACGCGCGCCAGTTCGCCCGTGCGCCAGTGCCGCAGCACCAACAGCAGGCCCAGCCAGGCCGGCAGCGCGTGGTTGGGCACCCAGAACAGCAGGGTCGAATTGGATGAATATTGCGCGAAGGACGCCCACCACTCGATGTGCTGGCCCAGGGCCGGCGCCTGGTGGAACATCAGCGGAAAGCCGATCAGGTCCAGGCCGCCGAAGCCGAGCATCACGGCGCCGCAGATCAGGCGCTCACGGGGCCTCTCGAACAGCGAGATCGCCGCCCACAGGACCAGCGCGAAGCCGAAGGCCGTCCACAGATACAGCAGGAAATCGGCGGCCTGCAAGCCCACGATGGAGCCCAGGGCCGCAACGGGCAGGTAGAACCCGATCGGTGCCCGCAGGATCATCGGCGTGGCGCCATCCATCTCGTACATGGGCGGCCAGGGCGTCGCGACCAGGTCGCGCAGCACGGCATCACGGATGACCCAGTCCAGGTTGGCATAGAAGAAGTGCCCGACGCCGCTCAGGGCGGTCCACGCGAGCGCCACGACGACGACCGCGACGAGCGCGCGCTTGCTGATGTCGACGCGACGCCAGTCGGCGCCTCGCAGGGCGTGCGCGAAGCCGTAGCAGGTCAGCAATCCCAGGCCCATGGCCGCCGGCCACTTGAACCACGCGCAGAACAGCAGCAATGGCAGCGCCAGGTAGCCGCAGACGAGAACGTCCAGCAACGTGAGGCGCGAACGCGCGCTGTCACCCGAGAAGGTATTGGTCACGACGCGCTCTTCTCCTCGTGATAATCGTCGTCGATGTTGACGCCCCAGATCCTGGACTTGTCGCCGCTGCCGGCAAGGATGGCCTCGACCGCGAACCTGGCCGACAGCATCGAATGATCCTGGTTGTTGTAGCGGTGCATGCCGTTGCGGCCGACCAGGTACAGGTTGCGGATGCCGTCAAGATAGCCGCGCAGCTCGCCGAACCTCTCGTAGGCGCTGCCGAAATAGCCGGGGTAGGCCTTGGGCATGCGGATGACGACGGCGTCCAGCGCGTCGGCCTCGTCGGCCAGCTTGAGCTGCTGCATCTCGCTCAGCGCGAGCGCCTTGAGCGCCTCGTCCGACAGGCCCCAGAGCTCGTCGTCGTCCTTGGCGAAGAACTCCAGGCCGACCCACACCGTGTCCGGATCGGCGACCATGTACGGACTCCAGTTGTTGAAGACCTGCAGGCGGCCCACCTTCACGCCGGCGTCCTGGATGTAGATCCAGTTGTCGGCCACCAGATGCGTGCGCGCATTGGTCGCGCCGGCCGTCTTGCGCAGCTTGCGGTACAGCACGCCCACCGTGATGAAGTCGCGGTATTCCAGCTGCGTGCCGATGCCGGCGACCGCGCCGGGCAGGTCGGCGCCCATGGCGGTCGACAAGTCCTTGATGGGCATCGTCGAGACCACGTTGGCGGTCTGCACGCGCAGCGTCTGCGCGCCGTCGACGAGCGCTGTCACGGACTTGATGCGATCGCCGTCGCGCTCCATGCCGATGACCTGCGCGCGGCGCTGGATGCGCCCGCCGCCGGCCTCGAAGCGCCTGGCAGCCGTCTCCCACATCTGGCCCGGACCCAGCTTGGGATAGAGGAAGTTCTCGATCAGCGAGGTCTTCTCCTGCGTGGCGGCGCGGCCCGGCACCAGCTTCTTGAGCGCATGCGCGAGCATGTTGCCCACGTTCAGGCTCTTGACGCGCTGCGCGCCCCAGGCGGCGCTGATCTGGTTGCAGGGCACGCCCCACACCTTCTCGGTGTACGACTTGAAGAATTGCAGGTAGAGCGCGCGCCCGAAGCGGTTGACGAAGAAGTCCTCCAGCGACACCTCGGGCGTGATCGGCGCCAGATGGGAGCGCGCGTAGCTGAACGCGAACTGCGAGCACTTGGCCACGCCCAGCTTGGCGACCATGTCGACGCCGGGACTGAGCGGGTAGCTGAAGAACGCGCCGTTGAAGTAGATGCGCGAGAGGCGATTGCGCAGCAGCATCACGGCCTCGTCAGCCTCGGTCGCATGGATGTGCCCGGCGCCCAGCAGGCGCGAGGCGCCCTGGTAGGCGACACGGAACTCGCTCTCGCCGGCAGCGCCGGGCGGCATCGCCACGGGCAGCATCTCGCGCCACCAGTTCATCACCCAGTCCGACTTCGAAAAGAAGCGGTGGCCGCCGATGTCGATGCGGTTGCCCTTGTAGTTCACCGTCTTGGACAGCCCGCCGATGTCGTCGGTGGCTTCGAGGACGAGCACGTCGCGCTTGCCGGCGCGCACGAGTTCCATGCCGGCGGTCAGGCCCGCGGGGCCGGCGCCGATGATCACGGTGTCTGCTGACGTAGCGCTCATGGATGCAATCTGGAAGGCTGGAACGCGCTCATGAAAACTGGGCGCACGAGTACAGATGGTAAGACCGGCCGCGTCGCGTGGCGCGCAGATCGAGGTCGCTCCACTGCGCGAGCGACGGCGCCGACAACGGCTCGCGCAAGACGAGGTAGTCGGGATGCCCCGCTGCGCGGCAGACGCCGGCAAAGGCCTGGACGCTGGCCGCGCACTGCGTCTGCGCGCCGTCGGACGCATGAAGCTTGTGGCATTGCGCGCGTTGCACGTCGATGCCATCGAGCATCTCCACGCGATGCGCGAGTTCAAGCGCCAGGTCGCGATCGAAGACGACGCTGGAGCCCTGCGCCTGGGCGTAGAACTCGCCGCGCAGTCCGAGCAACCACGGGACGATGAGCTCGTCGTCCCAGAACACGGTCGCACCCACCGGGATCTGCGCGTCGAAGACCGGCGAGCCGATCAGGAACCGGTCTTCCGCGCGCCGCTGCAAGTCGGAGCGTTGATCCCAGGTCTGCGCGCCAGCCACCACGCCAAGTGCCGCGACGATTGCCGCGACGGCCTCCATCCGGCGCCCCGCGCCCAGGAGCCGATGGAACGCCAGCACGAGCAGTGCCGCGACCAGGGGAAGACCGGCCAGCACCATCAGGACGCCTGTGTCGCGAACGATGTCGGGCTGCGCCTGGATGGCCAACAAGGTCTTGTGCGTCACTTCCGCGCTGATCAGGACCATCCCCGCGCAGGACGCCAGCGCCGCGCCCTTGGCCGCGCGATCGGACACCCGCAGCCGCCAGTGTTCCACGGCGAACGCCGCCACTGCCCAGGCGACGCAGGCCCAGCCGGTGTTCCAGTTCGAACTCACGGCGATGCCGGCGACGCCGACGGCGGCCGCCAGCCAGCGGCCGGTCCAGCCGCGGCCCCAGCAGTCGACAAGCACGCACGGAAGCGTCGTGATCGCGAGCAGGTGCAGCGGCCATTGGATTCGCCACAACTGCAATTGCGTGAGCAGCACGTTCTGCAGCACGTCGGCGCCGACGACCCAGACGACCGTCAACACGGCGGCCGCCAGCAACGTCGCACGCGCCAGTTGCGCCGCCGTGGCGGGCACGCGCGGGGAACGCAGCAGCAAGCCCAGGACAAATGCGTCGAACACCGTCGGTGCCCAGTCCAGCCGTGTGTAGGAGGCAGCGAAGACCTGGGGATTCACGGCTTGGACGATCTGCAGCCACCGCGGGTCGAACGCGTGCAGGAGATTCGGGAACGGCGCGATCCCGGCGATGGCCAGCAGCGGACAGGCGACGAACGCAAGACCCAGCCAGGCCCAGGAACGCCGCCGCATCACCAGCACGACCCAGCCCACGACGAGCACCGGCAGCACGATGAGCGGATGAAACGCCGCGCCGCAAACGGCAAGGACGATGGCAGGCATGAGCCGGCCGCGCAGCAGTTGCCACAGTGCCAGCAGCGCAAGCGGTTCGGCCAGGCTTCGCGCCGTCAGGAAAGGCTCTGCATAGCCGAATTCGCCCAGGCCGCCGTAGGTGTGCGGCATGACCGCGGCGAAGGCCAGCATGCCCCAGCGCAGCGGCCGCGGCGTCCAGTCTTCGGTGAGCTTCCAGACCCCCAGCAGGAACAGCAGATGGCAAGCTGCCAGCACTGCGAGTTCGACGCCGCCGATGCCGAACCTCGCGAGCAGCGGCGCCAGCAGCGACGAGAAGACGGAAAAGCGATCCTGCTGCGGCGAACGCAGGAACAGGTCGGTCGCGAAGCGCTCGGGCATCAGGCGGTTCAGCGCCTCGCCCAGGTACAGCAGCGCGTCGTGACGGACCCCGCGATAGGGACGCGACAACAACCAGAGCGCCAGCACCGCGACAGCCGCGATCCAGTCGGAACGCGCGCGCCAGCGCCCGGGCAGCGGCGAATCGTGCCCGGCGATCATGAACTGCGCATGCCGCCTGCCGCCTCGGGCATGGCGCCGGCCTGCACGTCCCGGCCGCCGAAGAGCAAGGTCTTGCGCACGGCGAAATTGAAGATGAAGACGACGCCGGAGGCCCCGACCTTGCTCCAGAGCTTGGACTGGCCGAAGCACTCGATCTGCAGCCACAGCAAGAGCTCGGTGAGCAGCAGGCCGGCCACGCCGATGGCGACGAACAACCCGAACTCGAGCGCGGCGCGGCGCATCGTTCTCGCCTCGAAGACCCACGCGATGCTCGCCACATAGGCGACGATCGCGCCGGCAGCAAAGCCGATCACCGCGGCCCACTGGTACGCGAGGCCGGCGTGCAGCCCCAGCCAGTACAGGCCGGCATCGACGCACCAGGCACCCGCACTGGCGACGAAATAGCGGACGAACTCGGCGATCCTGCGCAGCGCGCCGGCAGGCACCGGCGACGAAAGGGCCGTGGACCGCAGCGTCTTCATTGAAGCTTGCTGCAGTCGTACAGCACCCAGGTGACGGAAGCAGAGCCGTCGTCCGGGCGGAAAGTCCATCGCGAGACGACGCCGACGCCGAAGTCGGTGCTCGCGATGAGGAAGTCGGGGTGCCTCGGGCTTGCCTTGCAGAAGCCCAGGAAGTTCTCGCGCGGCAGCTTGCAGGCCTCGAGGGCGGCGCGCTCGGCGCCGAATCGCTCCAGGTTCGCACAGATCTGCGTGTTGACCATCACCGCTAGAAACGCCGGGATGCGGTCCAAGGCGTCCATCGCCGTGGCGCGGTTGAACAGCAGGCCTGAAGTCTGGCTCACAGACATGAAATTGGCGCGCTGCAGCAGGATCCAGTCGGCGGCCGTCTGTTCATGCCAGTAGACCTGGGCATTGGGCGGTATCAGCGCGTCGAACGGATGCACGCCGCGCGGCGCCGATTCGAAGTAGCGCGCCCAGGGCGTGCGCTGGTCCCAGTGCGTGGCGGCCAGGCAGAACAGGCCTGCCGCGACGATGCCCGCGACCGCGCTCGTCGCACCGCCGCGCCCCCAGAGCCACAGCAACGCCACGATCGCCGGCAGCGCGATCAGCGGCGTGGAGAAGAAGATCGACAACGGATCGGCGATCTTCATGCCTTGTTCGTGGATGCCCAGCTGGGACAACGTGTTCTGGACTTGCAGCACGACGATGCCCATGGCGCACAGGACAGTCGCGATCAAGGCCAGCCTGAGTATGCCGGGCTTCGGGTCCACGCGGCTTGCGCTCAGCAGCAGGGCCAGCGCGGCCCAGGCGACGAACAGCCAACCGGTGGGGATCCAGTCGTCAAGGGCATACATCGCGACGAAGACGGCAACGGCGGCAAGACGCCCCTTCGGCCCGCGCTGCCACTGAGCCACCAGGATCCTTGGCAGGCTGGCCAGCGCGATCAGGTCCAGCAGCCAGGTGACGCGCCACAACTGCAGTTGCGTGACCAGCACGTTGTGCAGCAGATCGGCGCCGACGAAGGCCAGCAGGCACAAGACGGGTGTCGCGATGACGGTCGCGCGGCCGAGGCGGGCAAAAGGCGTGTCGTCGCCCCGGCAGGCAATCCAGACCAGGGCGCAATGCGCCACCGCGGCCACGCCGTCGGAGATCGTCCATGTGCTGATATAGACGATGTCGTTGGCCATGATCGTGGCCTGGAACCAGCGCAGGTCATACACGCGCAGCAGATTGGCGAACGGCCCGACGCCGGCGACCGCCAAGCCCAATGTCGGGATCGCCAGCAGCAGCAGGGCCGCCCAGCGTCTGTCCTCGCGGATGAGGTAGACGAGCGCCGCGAATCCCACCGGCAAGGCCACCAGCGGATGCAGCGCCATGGCCAGCGCAAAGGCCAGGAACGCCCAGGCCATGCGGCCGCGCAACAGCGCGACCACCGCGAGGATGCTCACCGGCTCGGCCCAGGTTCGCGCCGTGACGAACGGCTCCATGAAGCTGAAGACGCGGGTCGTCCCGTAGAAGTGCGTCGCGGCGATGACGGCCAGCACCGACAGCCAGCGTTGCCGCGGCGGAAAATCGCGCACCAGCGCGTAGAGCGCCACGAGCCAGGACAGCCAGGCGCCGCGCAGGAGCGTCATGTCCACCGTCGCTGCGTCGAAGTATCGAAACAGCCAGGCGACGAGGCGCGAGAAGATGCTGAACTGGTCTTGCGACCCGTGCGCGAAGAACAGGTCGTTCGCGGCCCACGCCGGGTTCAGGTGCGAGAGCGCCTGGCCCATGTAGAGAATGCCGTCGTGGCGAATGCCGCGATAGGGCATGGCACCGAACATCAGGGTCAGCGCGATCAGCAGCACGAATGTCGCCGTCCATGCGGGGCGGCTGCGTGCCATTGGGGACGAAGCGATGTTCACAGAGGGCTCGAACGCGATGGATCGCCTGGAGTGTGGCGGATGGCTTGACGCGCCGCCATAAAAAAAGAGACGCCGTGGGGCGTCTCTTTTCCGGACTAGGTCAACAGGCTATCAGCCCTTGCACGAACCCGGCAGGTACTTCTGCAGCGCGGACGACGTACCGTCGGTCGCGCTGTTGCCGCAACGCCAGGCATAGACCTGCGTGGCGCCGATCGCTCCAGAGCTCAGCGCGACCGTGCCGGTGCTGTTCATCGGGACCAGCGTCAGGTTGGTGCCCGTGGCGGCACCCAGCGACGAATCGGTGGACAGCAGCACCGCGATCGCGCCATTGGCGTTCGTCGTGACCGTGTTCACGTACTTGCTCGCGCTACCGGCGGTGTTTTCGCAACCCCAGCCGTTGGCGCCGGGAGCGGCGGCGGTGTTGCCGGTCTGGTAGACCTCGGAGACCGTGGTACGGCACTGGCTGGCCGCCAGCATGGCTTCCGAGACCTTGGCCTTGATGGTGTAGGTCTGGTAGGCCGGCAGGGCCACTGCGGCGAGGATACCGATGATCGCGACGACGATCATCAGTTCAATCAGGGTGAAACCCTGTTGGACGGTGCGCTTCATGTGAAGACTCCTGGGAGGTGGATATGGAACGACTGTGTAAGCAAGGACGACATTCGCAGTCAGTCAGTATGCGAATGGCATGCCAACCTGGCCGTTGGCAATTCTCTCGATTTCAACGTGACTTATGTCCTGTCGTGTGACGTTTCATGTCAATGCACGCTGTCCATCCCCAGATTTGGGGAATTGGACTGACAAATTTTGTCACCCCAGCTCAAAAGTGTCACCCCGCAGCAGCTCCATCAACGGACGCTCCTGCTTGAGCGCCCGCAGCCCGGCCATGACCGCATCGATCTCGCCCGGCTTGATGTGCGTGATGTAGATGCTCGCGTTCGGCGGCGCCGTGGCCAGCTCGGCGGCCAGCGAGCTCGGGCAGTGATGGCCGCTGGCCTTGGCAAGGCGGCACTCCGGTTCGCTGAACGCGGTCTCGATGACGACGTGCGCGACCGGGAACTGCGCGATGCGCTCCCAGAACGGCGGGTTCGGGCCGGTGTCGCCGCTGAACACCCACGCGCCGCGGCCGCCTGCCGGGCCGTGGACGGCAAAGCCGACCGCCGGCACCGAGTGGCGCGCCCCAAGGACCTCGATGCGCCGGCCGCCGAACTCGAGCGTGTCGCCGACCTGGAACGGCACGAAGCGCAGCACCGGATATTCGGCCGTGGGCAGGCGCGTGAAGTCGGGCCAGAGATGGTTGTTGAACAGGTGCTCGCGCAGCACGGCCAGCGTCTCGGGCAGCGCGTGCACTTCGATCGGCGCGGCGCCGCGCGCCTGGCGGCGGCGCAGCACGCTGTCGGCCAGCAGCGGCACGCCCAGCACGTGGTCGAGATGGGAGTGCGTGAGCAGGATGTGGTCGATGCGCTCCAGCTCGTCGAGCGAGAGATCGCCGACGCCGGTGCCGGCGTCGATCAGCACGTCCTGGTCGAGCAGGAAGCTGGTGGTGCGGCAGTCGCGCGCGATCGACCCGGAGCAGCCGAGGACCTGGATTTTCATGCGGGGATCACGCGGAGGACGATGGGGGACGTGGAAGTTCTTGTTCTCGAGCGGCATCGGCCACCAGGTTGCCGAGCCGGTTGGCCGCCAACGCATGCAGCTGCAGAGAGGCCGGCCGGGCGGCAAGCAGCTCGGTCAGCCGCGCGTGAGCGACAGCGCGCGCGGATGGCGTCACTGCCGTCCGCGAATCTGTGCCATGGTGCCCTCGCATCGCTTCACGTGCAAGGCGCCAAAGGCCAAGTTGTTCATGAAACGAAGGGATTTCCTGTCCGGCAGTGTCGGGCGAGCTCGACAACGAGGCCTCCGATACCGCCAGCGGTACGTAGAGCGTGACCGGCTGGCTGCGCCCCTTGACCTTGACTTCGTCGACTTCCACCCACTCGCAGCCCGGCAACTCGCCGGCCGCGGCGCGCGTGGTGTCGGCCACCAGCAGCGGCACGTCGTAGCCGCGTGTCGCGCTTTCGATGCGCGCGGCCAGGTTCACGCCGTCGCCCACCGCGGTGTAGGCGCGGCGCAGCGACGAGCCCAGGTCGCCGACGCACACGACGCCGGTGGCCAGCCCGATGCACGGCGCCAGCGGCGGCAGCCCGCGCTCGGCCAGCTCGGCGTTGAGGGGGTCGACGGCGGCGATCATCGCCATCGCGGCCTGCACCGCGTGGACGGCGTGCTGGTGGTCGGGCTGCGGCGCGCCCCAGAACGCCATCACGGCATCGCCGATGAACTTGTCCAGCGTGCCGCCGTGGCCGTGGATGATCTGGCTCATGCGCAGGAAGTACAGGTTCAGCAGCTCGCGCAGCCGCTCGGGCGCCATCTTCTCGGACATCGGCGTGAAGCCGCGCAGGTCGCAGAACAGCACCGTCAGCTCGCGGTTCTCGGCGCTGCTGGCAACGTCGAGGAATCGTTCCGGATCGCTGGCCATCGCCCGCACGCGCTCCGGCGGCAGGTAATGGCCGAACAGCTGCGCCAGCGAACGCCGCGAATGCCACTCGCGCAGGTAGCTGGCGACCACGCCCAGCACGCCTAGCAGCAGCCCGGTGGCCAGCGGGGCGGCGATCGGGATCGCCCAGCCGCGTGCGGTCAGGGCCCACAGGTCGCACAGCAACAACGCGGCGAGGATCGCGCCCAGCGCGAGCACCGCCAGCGGGCCGGCGAGGCGGCGCACGGCCCTGGTCACCGCCGCCAGCACGAGCGCGAGCAACACCAGCTCGAGGCCGGGCGACCAGTCGGGACGCACGCTCAGGTCGTTGTCCTCGAGGCCCGCCATCAGCTGCGCATGCACCTCGATGCCCGGCAGCGCGCGGTGCACGGGCGTGGCGCGCAGGTCGGCCAGTCCCGGCGCGGAACTCCCCAGCAGCACCACGCGGCCGCCGAGCTCGCGCACACCCACGCGGTGCGACAGGACGTCGGCCGCGGAGAGATAGCGAAAGCGGCCGGACCCGGGCGAGGCACCCGGATGCAGGGCGGCGCGGTACGGCAGGGTGACGGCGCCGCGCGGATCGACGCGCAGCGTGCGCAGCAGGTCGCCATCGGCGGACGTCAACTGCAGGCCGGTCAGCCGCGGCGGACCGCCGGCCTCGCCGCGCCGGATCACCGGACGCAACGCCGGCGGCAGGCAGCCGCCCTCCCCGGCATCACGGCATTCGCCTTTCGGGCTGCCCGGCGCGCCCATCCGATGCCACTGGCGCCACAACGACAACGCGAACGATTCGTAGACGGCCCCGCCGTAGCCGGTGACCAGCAGCGTCGAGCGCAGCTCGCCGTCCTCGTCGGGCAGCGCGTTGATGAAACCGGTGCTCGCGGCGGCGCGCAGCAGCACCGGCACCGGCACCTCGACGCCCTGCCACGGCGTCGTCGCCAGCGCGCTCGCGGGCAGCACGTCGGCCTCGGTGATCGCCGGCGGCATCTCGCGCGCGGCGGCATCCGCCACGCTCGACGAGATGGCCGGCGCTACGGGGTCGGCCTGGTGATTGAAGTGGTAGGCCAGCGTCACCGGGTGGCCGGACAGGGCGCGAGCCAGTCGCGCGTCATGGTCGGCCTGCGCCTCCAGCGTGGCCTGCCAGCGCGCGACGCTTGCGTGCAGGGCGGCGTCGCCGGGCGCGAGGCGGGTCAGCGAGGCGAGCGCATCGCGCACGTTGCGCGACTGATTGTCCGGTTCGGCGAGCACGAGGTCGATGCCCAGCGCCGCGGCGTGATCGTCCTGGAACAGGGTCTCGACAAGCTGCGCGAGCTGGTCCCGCGGCCACGGCCAGCGGCCCACGGCGCGCAGGCTGGCGTCGTCGACGTCGACGATGACGATGTCGTCGCGCGGCGCGCTGACCGGCGCCAGCGCGGTGGACTGGCGCACGTCGTCGAGCGCGAGCTCCAGGCGCGTCAGCGGCGCGATCGGCGCGACCACCACGTGCCAGGCGCCGACCAGCCACAACAAGGTCGCCACGAGCGACAGGTGCAGCGTCGGATGCCAGCGCTGGAAGCGCCGCAGCATCCGCCGCCAGAATGGCCGACCGGCGCGCGGCTCGGCCTGCATCTGGTCTTGCCGGCCGCTCGCGCGGGGCGCCAGTTCAGGTTCGCGCGGAGTGGTCACGCCGCGCAGCGACAACGTGCGTCGTCGCGGTCAGTTCTGGACGAACTGCATCTGCGTGCCGGCCAGGTCGATGATGTCGCCGTGCTTGAGCGAGATGGACTCCTCGCCGACCGGCTGGCCGTTGACGCTGGGGCGGCGCGAGCCTTCGACATGCGACAGCACGTAGCCGCCCGGACGCTTGGTGACGGAGGCCACCTGCACGCCCGGCTTTCCGACCGTGGTGACGACCTTGGTGAGCAGCACTTCGCGGCCGGCGGCACCGCCATTGAGCACCTTGATCGACGCCGGACCGGCAGCAGCCGGGCCTGGCGCCGGGGGCGGCGCACCGGTTGCGCCAGGCGCACGGCCGAACGCGCCCGGGCGCAGGATCATCGTCTTTTCGTAGTCTTCCGCGTCCTCGGCCAGGAACTTGATGCGGTACTTGCCGACCTCGACGACGTCGTTGTTGGACAGCAGCTGCTTCTTGACGGCCTTGCCGTTGATGTAGGTGCCGTTGGTGCTGTTCAGGTCTTCGATGAACACATCGGACTGCGCCGCGGTCAGCACCGCGTGCTCGCCGCTGACGGCGAGGTTGTCGATCACGATGTCGTTGTACGGCCGCCGGCCGAGCGTGGTGCGCTCTTTGGTGATCTGGAATTCCTTGATCACGACGTTATCGAGCGAGACGACGAGTTTGCCCATTGAAAACCTCAGTTTCTCTCGCGGCCTTGTGACCGCTTGTCGGAAACGCCGCAGCGCTCTTTGTAATTCATCGTCCGGTATGCATGGCCGGCCCGTTTAGCGCCAGAACGACCACCAGGACTTGGCGAAGTCCCGGGTGCCCGGTTTGGCGCGCGCCAGTATGACCGCAATATTATCTCGCCCGCCAGCGGCGTTGGCGGCCTGCACCAGCATCGCCCCCGCCGCGGGCAAGCTGTCGTTGGTCCGCAACAGCTGTTCGATCTGCTCGTCGGGCAGCATGTCTGACAGGCCGTCCGAGCACATTAACAGGAGATCGCCCGGCTCGACCGGATAATCGTGGATTTCGAGGTCGACGAGTTCATCGACCCCGACTGCACGTGTAACCAGGTTCTTGTGCATCGAGTAGGCCGCCTGCTCCGCCGTGATCAGGCCGGCGTCGATCTGCTCCTGCAGCAGCGAGTGGTCGCGCGTGAGCTGCTCGAGGTGCCCGTTGCGGAATCGATAGCCGCGCGAGTCGCCGATGTGGCCCAGCCACAGGCGGTCGCCGCGGTAGACGGCCACCACCAGCGTCGTGCCCATGCCGGCGTACTCGGGGTGCGACATCGCGGCCTCGTAGACCTCGCGGTTGGCGCTGTCGACAGCGTCGAGCAAGGCTGTCTTCATCTCGGTCTCGGCGGGCGCGGCGCCCAGCGCCTTCAGCCGCTGGCCGAGCTCGCCCTTGACGCGCTCCGAGGCCATGCCGCTGGCCACCTCGCCCGCGTTGTAGCCGCCCATGCCGTCGGCCAGCACCGCGATCCGCCCGGGTTCGTCGAGCGCGACGGAGTCTTCGTTATTGCGACGTGCGCGGCCGGTATCGGTAACGCTGAAGAACTCAAGAATCATGAGGACGGCAGGATGCGGCGAAGCGACTGGTTTGCGCCTGTTAGCTGGCGATTGTGCCCTGGAATGGATGGGAGGCCGTCATGTCGTGCAGGGGATCGTATCCGGGCGCGGTATCGGGCCAATCGGCGGCCGCGCTGCCCGGCTCCGCGGCGGCGCATTGCAGGCGGGCGAGCCGCAGCTCGAGCGCGACCTGGTGCGCGCTGTCCTGGCGCAGGCCCGGGCTCTTGGCCAGCAGGCGCGCGACGACGTCGTCGAGCAGCGGCGGCAGTTCAGGGCGCAGCATGCGCACGCGCGGCGGCGTCTGGTGGGCGATGCGCGCCAGCAGGTCGCCCATGGAGTCGGCCTCGAACGGACGGCGCCCGATCAGCAGCTCGAACAGCAGCACGCCCAGCGCGTAGAGATCGCCCTGCGGCGAGGCGTCGGCGCCGGCGAGCTGCTCGGGCGCCATGTAGGCCGGCGTGCCCATCATGACGCCGCTGCGCGTGGCGGCGGTGTCCGCGACGTGGGCGGATCCGAAGTCGGTGACCTTGACGGTGCCGGTGGTCAGGTCGAACAGGATGTTGGACGGCTTGACGTCGCGATGGACGATGCCGTTGCGATGCGCCAGGTCCAGCGCGATCGCCACGCGCTGGCAGATGCCGACGACGACGCCTTCGGGCAGCAGGCGGTTCGCGGCCGCGTAGCGCGACATGTCGGTGCCGTGCACCCATTCCATGGCCAGCCAGCCGGTGGTGGCCTCCCCCTCGCCCTGGACGCCGCCCGCGTACACCGCGACGATGTACTCGTGCTTCAGGCGCGCGGCAGCCGCGGCCTCGCGCAGGAAGCGCTCGCGCCACAGGCCGCGGTCGGTGCCGCTGTCGCTGCCGATGCGTACGGTCTTGAGGGCGACGCGACGGCCGCTGGCCCGCTCGGTGGCCTGGTAGATCGTCGCCCGGTCGCTGCGCGCGATCACGTGGTCCAGCGTGTAGTCGGTGACCTTGGGCATCGCCGTCGGCGTGCCATTCTTGTCGGCGCTGCCGGGCCAGGGGACGGGTTGGGCGCGAGCGGCCGCGGCGCCTTGCGCGAGACCGAACATGCGCTTCAAGCGGAACCACGCGAGCGGCGCCGTCACGGCGGACGACGCGGGCTTGGGGAGCGAGGAACGCGGCATCCGGCTAGAGTGTCGCCACTCGGGGCCGGCGTCAACCCGGTGAATGTCGCAGGTGGCGTCCGTGCGGCATTCGTTCACGCACGGTCGGGCTGGCACGACGTCAGGCGCGGCTTTTTGCGCGCCGCTGCAGCAGCTTGCCGACGATGACGACCCCGACGGCGCCGACGATGCCGCCGATGCGCTCCCCCGACGCCGGCATCTCGCCGAAGAAGCGATGCAGCGCCGGATCGGACAGCATCATCTCGCCCGCCAGCCAGCCCAGCAGCGCGGCCCCGCCGACGATGATCACCGGAAAGCGATCCATCAGCTTCAGGATCAGCGTGCTGCCGAACACGATCAGCGGCACGCTGACGGCCAGCCCGATGACCAGGAGCAGCGTGTTGCCCTGGGCCGCGGCGGCCACCGCCAGCACGTTGTCCAGGCTCATCACGAGATCGGCCACGAGGATGGTGCGGATCGCCGCGACCACGCCGACCGGCTCGGCGTCTCCGGCGTGCTGATCCTGCTCCTCCGACATCAGGTTGGCGCCGATGTACAGCAGCGCCACGCCGCCGACCAGCTTCAGCCAGGGCAGGCCCAGCATCTTGACCGCGACCAGCGTCAGCACGACGCGCATGAGGATCGCGGCCGCGCTGCCGAACACGATGGCCCGCTTTTGCTGGTGCGCGGGCAGTGCGCGCGCGGCCATCGCGATGACCACGGCGTTGTCGCCCGACAGCAGCACGTTGGCCAGGATGATCGACCCGAGGGCGGCCCAGAAGGAGGTGGTCAGCAGGATGTCCACGACGGGGATGGCGATGTCTTTGACGTTGGCGCCGGCCTGAAAATGACAAAGGAGCCCGAAGGCTCCCTTGTCGTGCCGGCTTGCAGTCTAACCGCCGCCAGCAAGCTTCCGTTCAGTTTCGTACCGCGCCCGGCGCGAAACCCGCGGTTTCAATTTCGCTCAGAGCAGGCCCTTGAGCAGCTTGCCCATTTCCGACGGGTTGCGCGTGACGGTGAAACCGCAGGCTTCCATGATCTCGAGCTTGGCATCGGCCGTGTCGGCGCCGCCGGAGATCAGCGCGCCGGCGTGGCCCATGCGCTTGCCGGCCGGGGCGGTGACGCCCGCGATGAAGCCGACGATGGGCTTCTTCATGTTGTCCTTGCACCAGCGCGCCGCGTCGGCCTCGTCCGGGCCGCCGATCTCGCCGATCATGATGACGGCGTCGGTGTCCGGATCGTCGTTGAACGCCTTCATCACGTCGATGTGCTTCAGGCCGTTGATCGGGTCGCCGCCGATGCCCACCGCCGACGACTGGCCCAGGCCGATCTCGGTCAGCTGCGCCACCGCTTCGTAGGTCAGCGTGCCTGAACGGCTGACCACGCCGATGCGGCCCTTGCGATGGATGTGGCCCGGCATGATGCCGATCTTGATCTCGTCGGGCGTGATCAGGCCTGGGCAGTTGGGGCCCAGCAGCAGCGTCTTCTTGCCGCCGGCCGCTTCCTTGGCCTTCATCTTGTTGCGCACCTCGAGCATGTCGCGCACGGGAATGCCTTCGGTGATCGCGACCACCAGGTCGAGGTCGGCCTCGACCGCTTCCCAGATGGCGGCGGCGGCGCCCGCGGGCGGCACGTAGATCACCGAGACGGTGGCGCCGGTCTGCGACCTGGCTTCCTTGACGGACGCGAAGATGGGGATGTCCGAGAACTTCTCGCCGGCCTTCTTCGGGTTGACGCCGGCGACAAAGGCGTTCTTGCCGTTCGCGTAGGCCTGGCAGCCCAGCGTGTGGTACTGGCCGGTCTTGCCCGTGATGCCCTGGGTGATGACCTTGGTGTCTTTGTTGATGAAGATCGACATTGTTTGATCCTTGACTGGGCTTAGGCGACGGCGGCGACGATCTTGGTGGCCGCTTCGGCCATCGTGTCGGCAGCGATGATGGGCAGGCCGGATTCGGCCAGCATCTTCTTGCCCAGGTCTTCGTTCGTGCCCTTCATGCGCACGACCAGCGGCACCTGCAGGTTCACGGCCTTGCAGGCGGTGATGACGCCTTCGGCGATGGTGTCGCACTTCATGATGCCGCCGAAGATGTTGACGAGAATGCCCTTGACGTGCGGGTTCTTCAGCATGATCTTGAAGGCTTCGGTCACCTTCTCGGCCGTGGCGCCGCCGCCGACGTCCAGGAAGTTGGCCGGCTCGCCGCCGAACAGCTTGATGGTGTCCATCGTCGCCATGGCCAGGCCGGCGCCGTTGACCAGGCAACCGATGTTGCCGTCCAGGCTGATGTAGGCAAGGTCGAACTTGGAGGCTTCGATCTCGGCCGGGTCTTCCTCGTCGAGGTCGCGGTAGGCGACGATCTCGGGGTGGCGGAACAGCGCGTTGGCGTCGAAGTTGAACTTGGCGTCGAGCGCGATCAGGCCGCCCTTGCTGTCGCAGTTGAGCGGATTGATCTCGACCAGCGACGCGTCGGTGTCCATGTAGCAGCGATACAGCTTCTGGAACAGGTCGACGGCCTGTGCGTGCGAGCCTTCCGGCAGGCCGATGGCCGTGGCGATCTTCTTTGCCTGCTCGGCGCCCAGGCCCGTCAGCGGGTCGATCAGTTCGGTGATGATCTTCTCGGGCGTGGAGTGCGCCACTTCCTCGATGTCCATGCCGCCTTCGCTCGACGCGATGAAGGCGACCTTCTGCGACGCGCGGTCGGTGACCAGCGAGACGTAGTATTCCTTCTTGATGTCGGCGCCTTCCTCGATGTACAGGCGGCGCACCAACTGGCCTTCGGGTCCGGTCTGGTGGGTCTTGAGCTGCATGCCCAGGATCTCGCCGGCCAGCTTCTTGAGGTCGTCCATCGAGCGGGCGAGCTTGACGCCACCACCCTTGCCGCGGCCACCGGCGTGGATCTGGGCCTTGACGACCCAGACGTTGCCGCCGAGTTTCTGAGCGGCTTCCACCGCCTCCTGTACCGTGAACGCGGGGTAGCCGCGCGGCACGGGCACGCCGAACTGGCGCAGGAGTTCCTTGCCTTGGTATTCGTGGATCTTCATGGAAGCGTCTTCTTGAAGTGGTCGACTGGAGGGAGTGTCCGGAGTGCTGGGCAACGCGGCAGGCGCTTGGAAAAAGTTCGTGCGGCGCGCGGCGAAACGACAGAAGTCAGCGGACGGGGTTCACGCAAGCGGGGGATTTTGCGATGGTTTGCGACATCCGGGTGAGTTCCGCAGGACGCGGTCGCTCTGAAACCCGGTGTAACCACGAACTTTAGCATGGTGCACCGCACCATGTCGGAGTGCAAACGGGTCACCCACTGTGGGGAAAGGATGTCAGACGATCGACAGGAAGGCCTTGGCGGCGTTCGCGAGTTCAGAACTCTTCTTCGCCGCCCACGACACGGCGGACGACGTCGGCCGCGAAGCCACGCGCGGCCAGAAAACGGGCCTGCCTGGCGCGCAGACGCGCGTCGGGCGCGACTTTGCCGAACTTGCGTTGCCACAACGCCTGCGCCCGCGCGAATTCGGTCTCGCGAAGTTGCGCCGCCTGTTCAGGCTCGAGAGCGAGACCGTAACGCGACAGCTCCAGCTTGATCAGCAGAGTACCCTGCTTGTGCAAGCGCGCGTTGACGCGGCTTTCGACGAAGCGCTCTTCGCTGAGGTATTTGTTGGCCACCAGCCAGTCGAGCAACTGGTCGACCGCGGCTTCGGGGTCGGTGAGTTCGAGGCCGGCGATGGCATCGGGGTCGACCGGACCGGGCTCGGCACGGCCGAAGTCCGCTGCTTGGTGCCCGGCCATCGGCGCGGGCACGACTCCCGGCGAGTTCTCGGATTGCGACGCTACCGAGAGCGTTGCCAGCAGGTGCGAGGGTAGCGCGGCGCCGTTGGCCAGACGCAGCGTGGCCAACACGGCGCGGGACTTCATGTCGTTGCCCTGTGCGGACTCCGTCGAATCAGGCGACGCCGCAGCCGCACCATCTGCCCAGGCGTCGCGCGCTGGCTCGTCCGTTTTCGGGAAGGCATGGACTCGAGGCGCGTTGCGCGACGCGAGCTTGGCATCACTTTCCGGCGCGCCGCCCGATGCCCGGCTGACGTCTCCTGGCCGCGCATCGCGCGCCGCATTGGTCGAACCCGCCGGCCCGTCGAACGCCCGCGCAGCAAGGCCGGCAGAGACGCTCGAAGCGACCGAAGCCGAGGCGGACAACCGGGCAGCCAGAGGTGGCGCAAACGCATCGTCGATACCGTTGGACGGCTGTTCGCGCAAGGCGTTGTCCAGCTCCTGAGCAGCTTGAGCGGCCGCCGCTGCGAGCGCCGCCTCTTCGCGCGCGCGCTTGCGCAGCGAATCCAGCAGCTTTGCCCGCAGCTCCTGGCGGCTGTGCTCGCGTCGCGACAGGAATCCGATCGCCTGCATCTTCAGGCTGACGCATGCGCGTGCCCGCGCCTTGCCGGGCGCTGGCGTTGTGCGCGACGTGCGCGGCGCGCGCGCTTCGGAGTCTCGGCTCATGGCCGCGACTCGCGAACCCGTCAGCCCTTCTTGGCGGGCGCGGTCTCGGCGACCGGCACCAGCGGCACGCCCAGCGACTCGCGCACCTTATTCTCGATCTCGATGGCCAGCGCCGGGTTTTCCTTCAGGAATTCGCGGCAGTTGTCCTTGCCCTGGCCGATCTTCTCGCCGTTGTAGGCGTACCAGGCGCCTGACTTCTCGATGACCTTGGCCACGACGCCCAGGTCGATGATCTCGCCTTCGCGGCTGATGCCGGCGCCGTACAGGATGTCGAACTCGGCTTCCTTGAACGGCGGCGCCACCTTGTTCTTGACGACCTTGACCTTGGTCTCGTTGCCCACCACTTCCTCGCCGCGCTTGATGGAGCCGATGCGACGGATGTCCAGGCGCACCGAGGCGTAGAACTTGAGCGCGTTGCCGCCGGTGGTGGTCTCCGGGCTGCCGAACATCACGCCGATCTTCATGCGGATCTGGTTGATGAAGATCACCATCGTGTTGCTCTTCTTGATGGTGCCGGTCAGCTTGCGCAGTGCCTGGCTCATCAAACGGGCCTGCAGGCCGGGCAGGGAATCGCCCATCTCGCCTTCGAGTTCGGCCTTGGGCGTGAGCGCGGCCACCGAGTCGACCACGATCAGGTCGACCGAGCCGGAGCGCACCAGCGCGTCGACGATCTCGAGGGCTTGCTCACCCGTGTCAGGCTGCGAGATCAGGAGTTCCTGCAGGTTGACGCCCAGCTTCTGCGCGTAGTTGATGTCGAGCGCGTGTTCCGCGTCGATGAACGCGCAGACGCCGCCGACCTTCTGCATCTCGGCCGCCACCTGCAGCGTCAGCGTGGTCTTGCCCGAGGACTCGGGGCCATAGATCTCGACGACGCGGCCGCGCGGCAGGCCGCCGACGCCCAGCGCGATGTCCAGGCCCAGCGAACCGGTGGACACCACCTGGATGTCCTCGATGGCCTCGCCCGCGCCCAGGCGCATGATCGAGCCCTTGCCGAACTGCTTCTCGATCTGGGCCAGCGCGGCCTGCAGGGCCTTGGCCTTTTCGGCGTTCAACGCGGGGGTCTGGACGACCGGCGCGGCGTTGACCGCCTGGTTGGCGGCGGGGTTGGCGTTCTTCGAGGCGTTCTTGGTGGCGTCCATGCGGATTCTCCGTGTTCGGTTTGCGCTGCTGGGATTATGACCATTAGCTGGATATCTGTACAGCTATTGAGGAAAGATTATTCGCGGGGTGAAGCTCGCTGCGTGAGCCAGCGGCGGCCTTGATGAAAATCAATATAGCCGTCGTCCCAGACCACCTCCGGCGCCGAATCGCACCGAAAATGGCCTCCGTGCCAAACCCACCGAAAACACGCCAGAAAGCCCGGGAGGCCGACGAATGCGCATCCTGATCGCCGAAGACGACCAGGTCCTCGCCGACGGCCTGCTGCGTGCGCTGCGCGGCGCCGGCTATGCCGTCGACCAGGTCTCGAGCGGCACCGACGCCGACGCCGCGCTGGCCTCGCACGAGTTCGACCTGCTGATCCTCGACCTGGGACTGCCGCGCCTGCACGGCCTGGAGGTGCTGCGCAAGCTGCGCGCACGCGGCTCGACGCTGCCGGTGCTGATCCTGACCGCGGCCGACAGCGTCGACCAGCGCGTCAAGGGCCTGGACCTGGGCGCCGACGATTTCATGGCCAAGCCGTTCTCGCTGCAGGAGCTCGAGGCCCGCGTGCGCGCGCTCACGCGGCGCGGGCTGGGCACGGCATCGAGCGTGATCCGCCACGGCCCGCTGACCTTCGACGCCACCGGCCGCGTGGCCTACATCCACGAGCAGATGATCGAGCTGTCGGCGCGCGAGATCAGCCTGCTCGAGGTGCTGCTGCAGCGTGCCGGGCGCCTGGTCAGCAAGGACCAGCTCGTGGCCCGCCTGTGCGAATGGGGCGAGGAAGTGAGCAACAACGCGATCGAGGTCTACATCCACCGGCTGCGCAAGAAGATCGAGCAGGGCCCGATCCGCATCGCCACCGTGCGCGGCCTGGGCTACTGCCTCGAGAAGATCGCGGGCTGAGAATCGTTCCCAGGCAGTGGCGGCAAGAAGTCCGGCCGCTGTGCGTTGCGCGCAACGCCACGGGACGAAGATCGTGCACCCGGCACGAAGCGTGTTTTCCAGCGCTCGGAAAGGCCGTCGCAGCCCGGACACTCCCTCCAAACTCTTCAACCGAAAGTCTTGGAATGGATGCCGATGCCTGGAACCAGCTTGCCGAACGCAGCCGCGCGCTCGTTCACCAGGCCTCGCTGCTGATGGTCGCGCTGACGCACCCGACGCGGTCGCAGCCTGACGTGGCGCTGGTTTCGCTCGCCGACGCCACCGTCGCTGCGCTCGAATCGCTGCTCGAGGCGATGAGCGCCGCGCCGGAGCTCGCGTCGCACAGCCGCACGATCCAGCGCTTCGACATCGCGCTGGCTGCATGGCGCCGCAGCGCCGCCCACGCGAGTCCGGTGACCCAGCGCTACCAGACGGCGCTGCTGCAGCAGGCGGCGCAGGTGGTCACGTCGTCGCTGCACGTGGCGGCGCTGTCGGACAGCGAATCGGCGCGCGTGCTGATCACGCGGAGCGACATCGGCGGCCGCGCGAACCCGCCGCCGGCCTGACAGGGTCTAGACAAAATCAAACATGAAGCGCGAGCCTACGCAGAAGCATACGCGACTGTGCCAGCCAAGCCCAGGCGGTCGCGTTGGCGACCGAGCGATCGTGATGCATGACCATGCGTCGCTCGCGCTCCAGCCAGGCGTGAGTGCGCTCGACGACCCAGCGCTTGGGCAGGATGACGAAGCCGCCCGCTTCGGCGAACAGCGGCATCTGAGGGTGATCCCATTCGCCAAAGGCGCCGGGCCGGCGCACGACCTCGACGGCGATGTCGTTGTCGTGTTGAAGACGCTGCGCGCACTTGCCGGCATAGGCGGAGTCCGCGTAGAGCACTTCGATGGTGTCGTACTTTGCGCAGGCTTGTGCGACGACGTCGGGCGCGCCGTCACGGTCTTGCACGCTGGCTGCGGTCACGGTGACGGCCAACAGCAGCCCAAGCGTGTCGACGACCAGATGACGCTTGCGTCCCTTGACTTTCTTGCCGGCGTCGTAGCCCGACGTGCCGCCCTGCGGCGAGATGCGCGTGGCCTGCGAGTCGATGACGGCGGCAGTGGGCTTGGCGTTGCGCTCGATGCGTTGCCTCCACTGCTCGCGCAAGCGCTGCTGCAAGACCTCGAACTTGCCTTGAGCGGCCCATCGGCTGAAGCTCTTGTGAACCGTCAGCCAGGGCGGGAAGGACTTGGGCAGCATCGTCCACGAGCAGCCCGTTCGCAGCACATAGCAGCAGGCGTCGACCATCGCTCGGGGGTCGTACTTCGCGGGCCGGCCGCGGCTGCCTTCGGGCAACTCGAACAGGTCAGCCCCGCAAGCGTCCACTCGGCATCAGTCAGCGAGCTGGCGTGGCGATCCGCATCGGACGCAGGCGCGCGATGCGCCGCGGTGTAACCGTACCGCTTGGGCTGCGGCCCAGCCCGCTTCTCACGCGTCGTCTTGCGCTCGAGTCCCGCGCGCTCAATCGCGCGATGCAGCGTGACGGTGCAGACCTCGAGGCCTGTGCGTTTGGCGAAGTCGTCGCACAGTTGCTGCATCGTCGCGCCTCGCCGGGCGGCGACCACTGCGCGTACATCGGCCAGCATCTCGTCGGTGATCGTCTTCGGTCGCCCCATCGGTTCCCCTCGTCAACGAGACGTAGCGGAACATAGTGTCTTTATTTTGTCTAAACCCCCTGAGAAGCCGTGAACGAATCCGGCACGGCCGCTCTGCGTTGCGAATGCTCGCCGCGGCCCGAGCCACGTCCGCGCTTTGCGCCTTGACCCGACACGTCTTGGCGCGCCCCTCGGGTGCGCCGGATTCATTCGCGGCTTCCGAGTCGTCCCGGACGACCCGGTCGGCGGAACGCTTATGCTGGCCGCCCAAATGTCTGATCGGCACGAGCAACGTTCCCTCTTCGGCGAGATCCTCGACTGGATGCTCGCGCCGCTGCTTTTGCTGTGGCCGATGAGCGTCGCGTTGACGTGGCTCGTCGCGCAGGGCATCGCCAACCGGCCCTACGACCGCGAGCTGGGCCAGCTCGCGCACAGCGTCGCGCGCGAGATGCGCGCCGACCCCGCCTTCGACCGCGGCCTGGCCGGCCGCCACGGCCTGCGGCTGGACGAGCCCACCGCCGCGCTGCTGCGCAGCGACGAAGTCGACCGCATCTGGTTCCAGGTGCGCAGCGCACAGGGCGAGCTCGCCGGCGGCGACGCCGAACTCGCCGCGCCGACGGACGAGCGCGCGGCAGCCGACGAGGTGCAGTTCCGCGACGACGTCGTCCACAACGACCCGGTGCGCGTGGCCTACCTGTGGGTGGGCACGACCGCGGGCGCGAATTCGGGCGTCGTCGTGCAGGTGGCCGAGACCTTCGACAAGCGCTCGCGCCTGGCCACCGAGATCATCAAGGGCGTGATCCTGCCGCAGTTCGTGATCCTGCCGCTGGCGGTGCTGCTGGTGTGGTTCGCGCTGGCGCGCGGCATCGCGCCGCTGAACACGCTGCAGCAGCGGATCCGCCGCCGCGAGAGCGAGGACCTGAGCCCGATCGACGAGCACGACGTGCCCGAGGAAGTCGCGCCGCTGGTGCGCGCCATCAACGACCTGCTGGCCCGCCTGGGCCAGACCATGGGCTCGCAAAAGCACTTCCTGGCCGACGCCGCGCACCAGATGAAGACGCCGCTGGCCGGCCTGCGCATGCAGGCGGAACTGGCGCAGCGCGAGATCGACGCCGGCGGCGACCCGCAGTCGATCAAGCGCTCGCTCAAGCAGATCGCGCGCTCCAGCCAGAGCGCCGCCCATCTCGTCAATCAGCTGCTGGCGATGGCGCGCGCCGAAGACACCGAGCAGGCGCGGCGCCAGCAGGACGTGCCCATCGTCCGGCTCGCGCGCGAGGTGGTGCGCGACTTCGTGCCGCGCGCGATGGACAAGCGCATCGACCTCGGCTACGAGGGCCCGGAGGCCGAACCCGCCGCGCCGCGCATCGTCGGCCAGCCGGTGCTGGTGCGCGAGCTGATCCGCAATCTGGTCGACAATGCCCTGCAATACACGCCCGCAGGCGGCACCATCACCGTGCGGCTGCTGCCCGATCCGTACGGCCAGGTGATGGTGCTGCAGGTGGAAGATACAGGCCCGGGCATTCCGCAAGACGAGCGCGAGCAGGTGTTCCAGCCGTTCTACCGCGCGCTGGGCACCGACGTGGACGGCAGCGGCCTGGGGCTGGCCATCGTCAAGGAGATTGCGGACAAGCACGGGGCCAGCGTGACCATTGCTGCGGCACGCACATCGCCCCCCGGCGCCGACGCGTCGCCCGGGGCCTTGTTCGCGGTGCGGTTTCCATGCGCGCCGGCACCGGCGCCATCGACTGCGGCCTGAGATCGGGGGCCGTCAGCCTCGCTCCAATGTCAGCCACCGCGGCCAGGGCGTCCGCGAGCTCGGTTTGGCGCGCAGCGCGCGCTTCTCGACGAGGTGCCACGACAGCGCGGCGACAACGGCGACCGCCAGGAAGGCCAGGCCGGCCAGTGGCCAGAACCCCGCGCGGCGGCCGAGGCGGGTCGCCACGATCTGCTGGATCGGCCATCCCCACAAGTAGACGCCGTAGGAGAAGTCGCCGAAGCGCCCGGCGTGCGCGAGGCCGGGCCAGGCGCGCATGCCCACGGCGACCGCCAGCGCCGGGATCGCCAGGGTCAGGCCCAGCACCTGCGATCCCGCCAGGAAAGCCGCCACGCCGGCTGCGACCAGCACTGCCGTACTGCGCAGATCACGCAGGGCCGGGAACCCTTGCAACAGCGCGCCAGCGCTGAAGAACGCGCCGAACAAGACGGCATCCGTCGCCAAGCTCGCGTCGGATGGATCGAAGGCCGTCAGGCGCCAGCCCCATGCAGCCTGCGTCACCACGAACGCCGCCGCCAGCAGCGGCGGCCACCACTTGCGCAGCGCGACGGCGACGAACGCGAATGCCGCGTAGCACCCTATCTCGAACGGGATCGTCCAGAGCGGCGGATCCAGCCTCGGGTCGTGCTGCTGCGGGAAGAACACCCACTCGAATGAATGGAATGTGAGGTGCTTGACGATGAACATCCACGCCGCGGTCGTGGCGAGCGGCCGGTCGTCGGTCGCCATGATCCAGGCCGAAGCGGCAAGCACGACCACGGCGTACGCGGGCCAGATGCGCAGGAAGCGGCGCGCAGCGAACCGCCACGGCGTCGGATCGGCCGTCCAGCTCGACGCCACGAGGTAACCGCTGATCGCGAAGAAAACGAGCACCGCGATGCTGCCCAGTGTCATGGGCCCGATCGGCCGGGGCTCGGCGAGGCCGGACAGCAGGCACTGGTGGCTGGCCAATACGGCCAGCGCGGCTGCAAGACGGACGCCGTCGAAGTTATTCTGATCGTGGCGCAAGAGCATCCTCAGGTCTGGACGCTGCGCCTGTTGCGCGCGATCGACGTCAGGAACCCGAGTCCCAGCCCCAGCGTGACCATCGCCGTCCCGCCGTAGCTGACGAACGGCAGCGGCACGCCGACCACGGGCAGGATGCCGCTGACCATGCCCATGTTGACGAACGCGTAGGTGAAGAAGCTCAGCGTGATCGAACCGGCGAGCAGCCGCGTGAACACGGACGGGGCGTCGGCGGCGATGGCCAGCCCGCGGAAGATCAGCAGCGTGAAGCCGAACAGCAGCAGCAGCGCGCCCAGCATGCCGAACTCCTCGGAGAATGCGGCGAAGATGAAGTCGGTGGTGCGCTCGGGGATGAATTCGAGGTGCGTCTGCGTGCCGCTCATGAAGCCCTTGCCGGTGACGCCGCCCGAGCCGATCGCGATCATGCCCTGGATGATATGGAAGCCCTTGCCCAGCGGATCGGTGGTGGGATCGAGCAGCGTGCAGATGCGATGCTTCTGGTAGTCGCGCAGCAGCGGCCAGACGACCTCGTCCTGGCAGATGCGGTCCTCGCTGAGCACCACCGCGATGATGCCCGCCGCCGCCAGCACGAGCACCGGCAGGATCAGCTTCCACGACAGGCCGGCGAAGAAGATCACGTAGATTCCGGCCGACAGGATCAGGATGGCGGTGCCCAGGTCGGGCTGCTTGGCCACGAGCGCCACCGGCACCAGCAGGATCAGGCCGGCGATGGCGAAGTCGAGCGCGCGCAGCTGGCCCTCGCGCTTCTGGAACCACCACGCGAGCATCAGAGGCATCGCCAGCTTCATGATCTCGCTGGGCTGGATCTGCACGCCGACGTTGAGCCAGCGCTGCGCGCCCTTCTTGGTGATGCCGAACAGCGCGGTGGCGATCAGCAGCGCCAGGCCGATGCTGTACAGCGGCACCGCGATGCGCATCAGGTTCTGTGGCGAGATCTGCGCGGCCACGAACAGCACGAAGAAGGCCAGCGCCATGTTGCGCGCGTGCTCGGAAAAGCGCGTGCCGTAGTCGTAGCCGGCCGAGTACATCGTGACCAGGCCGATGCAGCAGATCAGGATCACCGCGATCATCAGCGTCAGGTCGAAGCCGAGCAGCACCGGACGCAGCCGCTGCCAGAGCGTGGGACGTTCGACGACGGCGATCATGGCCTGCGCCTTCCTGCGCCGGAACTCGGCGTCCATGCGACGGACGCGCGGCGTGCCGGCGCCCGAGCGCCCGACGCCGGCACGGCGACGGCGCCACTGCCCGCGTTGACCAGCGCGGCCGCAGCAGCGGCCTCGCGCGCCGCACTGGCAGCACTGGCCGCGCTGGCGGCCGTCGCCGCGCGTTCAGCGGTCGACGGCGCGCTCGCGCCGCTGGCGGCGGCGAACGCCGCGATGGCGCTCGCAGCGGCGGCCGCGTCGTCGGCGCCGGGCAGCGGCGTGCCGGCCGAATCGTCGGCATTGGGCGAATGGTTGGTGCCCAGCCGGATGTTGGTGGCCAGCGCGATCGGCACGCCCGGCTCCAGCGGCGGGCCGCCGGCGTTGCCGCCCTGCACGGCCGCGATGTCCTTGTCGGTCGGGTAGATGCCCTTGATCCAGTAGTCGAGCACGCGGCGGGCGATCGGCGCGGCGGAGTCGGCGCCCCAGCCGGCGTTCTCCAGCACCATCGCGACGGCGATCGTCGGGTGGTCGGCCGGCGCAAAGGCGATGAACAGCGCGTTGTCGCGCAGGTGTTCGGCGAGCTTGCTGGCGCTGTACTTCTCGTTGGCCTTGATGCCCACCACCTGCGCGGTGCCGGTCTTGCCGCCCGAGATGTAGCCGGCGTTGGCGAACGCCTTGGCGCCCGTGCCCTCCTTGTTCACGCCGACCATCGCGTTGCGTATCACCTCGACGTAGTCGGGGTTGAGCGGCAGCCGCGGCAACGGCTCGGGCGCGACGGGACGGCGCGTGCCGCCGACGATGTCGACGATGTCGCGCACCAGGTGCGGCGTGTGGCGCTCGCCGCCGGTCGACAGCGTGGCCAGCGCATTGGCCAGCTGCGTGATGGTGAAGCTGTTGTAGCCCTGGCCGATGCCCAGCGAGATCGTCTCGCCGGCGTACCACCGTTGCTGCTCGGCACGCTTGTAGGCCTTGCGTTTCCACTCGGTGGACGGCAGCACGCCGCGCAGCTCGCCCTCGATGTCGATGCCGGTGGCCTGCCCGAAGCCGAACGGCTGCATGAAGCCGGCGATGGCGTCGACGCCCAGGTCGTTGGCCAGCATGAAGTAGTACACGTCGCACGAGAGGACGATCGAGCGGTACATGTCGACGAAGCCGTGGCCCTCGGGCTTGTCGTCGCGGAACGTGTGGTTGCCGAACGTGAAGTGGCCGGGATCCTGCATGCCCCACTGCGGCGTGCGCTTGCCCAGCGTCAGCGCGGCCAGCGCCATGTACGGCTTGTAGGTGGAACCCGGCGCGTAGGTGCCGCGGATGGCGCGGTTGAGCAGCGGCTTGTCGATCGATTCGTTCAGGTCCTTCCAGTTGTCGGCGTCGATCCCGTCGACGAACAGGTTGGGATCGAAGGTCGGCTTGGAGACGAAGGCGAGCACCTCGCCGTTGCGCGGATCGATGGCGACCAGCGCGCCGCGGCGGTCGCCGTACAGGTCTTCCACCAGCGCCTGCAGCTTGATGTCGATGGACAGCTGCAGCGTGTTGCCAGGCGTCGCCGGCTTGCTGGCGAGCTGGCGCACGGCGCGGCCGCCGGCCGAGGTCTCGATCTGCTCGAAGCCGGTGGTGCCGTGCAGCTCGGATTCGTAGCTCTGCTCCAGGCCGAGCTTGCCGATGTATTCGGTGCCGCGGTAGTTGGCCTGGTCCTCGTCCGACCAGTCGTCGACGATCTTCTGCTTTTCCTCGGCGTTGATGCGGCCGATGTAGCCCACCAGGTGGCTCGCGAGCTCGCCGTGCGGGTAGTTGCGGAACAGCCGCGCCTTGATCTCGACGCCCGGGAAGCGGAAGCGCTGCGCGACGAAGCGAGCCACTTCCTCGTCGGTGAGCTTGGTGCGGATGGGCACCGACTCGAAGCTCTTGCCCTCGGCCGCCAGCCGCGCGAAGCGCTTGCGGTCGCGCGGCGTCACCTCGATCACCTTGGCGATCTCGTTGATCGTGCCTTCCACGTCGGCCAGCTTGGACGGCGTGATCTCCAGCGTGTAGGCCGGATAGTTGGTGGCCATCACGATGCCGTTGCGGTCGACGATCAGCCCGCGGTTGGGCACGATGGGCACGACGCCGATGCGGTTGGCCTCGGCCTGCGCCTGCAGGTCGTCGTGGCGCACCACCTGCAGCACGAACCAGCGGAAGATGAGCACGCCGAAGCACAGCAGCACGAACGCCGCCGCGGCGATCGTGCGCGTGCGGAAGCGATCGAGTTCGACCTCGATGTTCCGCAGTTCGGTCATGGATTTCATGCCGCCACGCTCGCTGTCCCCCGGAGGGGAGGCTTCGCGCGCGCTCGCTGCCCCCCGGGGGGGCGCTCGGCGAGCGGCCCGGCAGAGCCGGTTCCGCCGCTCCCTAGAACTTCCGATCGAAGCGGACGAGCGGCAGCGCCGGCGATGCTTCGTGCGCACATTTGCGCGGTCGAGGCGACCGTATATGCCGTCATAGCGGTCGATTCTCGTCGCGGTCGGGCGCGCGGCGCTGCGGCGCAAGCAGCAGCCACGAGACCACGGGCCACAGCAGCGCCTCGAACAGCGGCGCCAGCAGCATCGTCCAGCCCGGGAAACTGCCGCTCGACAGCAGCCGCACCACCAGCGACACCGCGTGCGCGACGATGAACACCGGCAGGATCTGCAGCGCCTGTTCGCCCACGCCGAACCACAGCAGGCGGCGGTGCATGGTGATGGCCAGGAAGCTCAGCAGCGTATAGGCCTCAGCGTGCTGGCCCAGCACCGCGCCCTGGTGCACGTCCATCAGCAGGCCGAAGAAGAACGCGGCGCCGATGCCCACGCGGCGCGGCTGGTGCACGTTCCAGAACACCAGGACGACCGCCAGCACGTCCGGCAGCGCCGCGACGCGGCCCAGCGGCAGCATGTTGAAGACCAACGCCACGATCAGCGAGAACCACAGGAACAAGGGGTTGACCGGCAGCAGGAGCTGGTCGGCGCCGCGCGGCATGATCACTTCTTCGTCCCCTTGATCGGCTTCTGGCCCTTGGGCAACGTGGCTTCAGGCTCGGGCGCCGGGCGCGCGGGCAGCTGCATGGCCATCGGCTCGAGCACCAGCACGTGGCGCACGCCGTCGGCCGACGCGGTGGGCGCCAGCGCGATGCGGGCGAATGACGAATCGGCGCGCGGATCCACCTTCACCACCCTGGCCACGTCCAGGCCGGGTGGGTAGATGCCGTCGACGCCGCTGGTCTGCAGCAGGTCGCCCACGTGCACGTCCGCGTTGCCGGCCATGAAGCGCAGCTCCAGCGCCGCGCCGTCGGCGCCGAAGGCCGCGCTGCGCTGGTGGGTGCGCGTGTTGAGCACGGGAATCGCCGCTTCCTTGTCGATCAGCAGCGTCACTTCCGAGGACAGCGGATAGACGCGCGTGACCTGGCCCAGCACGCCGGCCTCGTCGATCACCGGTGCGCCGGGTACGACGTTCTGCGAGGCGCCGCGGTCGATGAAGATCTTGCGCGAGAACGGATCGCTGGCTTCGTACAGCACCTCCGCAGCCTGCGACTTGACGGTCAGCGCAGGCTTGAGGTCGACCAGCGCGCGCAGCCGGTTGTTCTCGGCGGTGAGCGCGTCCACGCGCGCGGCCTTGGCCGACTGCGCCGTCAACGCGGCCTCGGCGCGGCTCAGGCTGGCCTGCGCCGCGTGCAGGCCGCCCACGTATTCGCCGCTGGCGTGCGTGAGCTGCATCGGCACCTCGAGCGCCCGCTCGAGCGGCAGCAGCAGCATCGCCAGCCCCGCGCGCAACGGGCGCGTGACCGCGAAGCGGGTGTCGGCCGCCATCAGGAACAGTGCCACCGCCGAGAAGATCATCAGGCGCGTCAGCGCGGACGGGCCCTGGTGAAACAAGGGCGGAGGACGGCGGTCCAGGGTACCGAGCGGCATGGGGTGCTCAAAACACCGCGGCAAGAGCGACGGCGTGGGACGAAAGAGGTGCTGACGATCGGAGGATTATCGCAAGCCAAGGTTCCGTTGCTGGCGCGAAGGAACCCGTGCTCCGCCAAATGACAGCGTCGGCAGACTGCGTCGACCGCCGCCGGCGCCGACTCGCCGGCACGAAGTTCAAGGGAGCGGTGGAACCGGCTTTGCCGGGCCACTCGCGGCCGGCCCCTCGGGGGCAAGGAGCGCCAGCGACCTTGGGGGCTCAATCGCTGGTGAAGATGGCGCCCAGGCGCTCCATGCGCTCCAGCGCCATGCCGCAGCCGCGCACGACGCAGGTCAGCGGGTCCTCGGCCACCAGCACCGGCAGGCCGGTTTCCTCGGCCAGCAGGCGGTCGAGGTCGCGCAGCAGCGCGCCGCCGCCGGTCAGCATCATGCCGCGCTCGGCGATGTCGGCACCCAGTTCCGGCGGCGTCTGCTCGAGCGCGTTCTTGACCGCCGACACGATCTGGTTGAGCGGATCGGTCAGCGCCTCCAGCACTTCGTTGGAGCTGATGGTGAAGCTGCGCGGCACGCCTTCGGACAGATTGCGGCCCTTGACCTCCATCTCGCGCACCTCGGAACCCGGGAAGGCCGAGCCGATGCCCATCTTGATGTTCTCGGCCGTCTGCTCGCCGATCAACATGCCGTAGTTGCGGCGGATGTAGTTGATGATGGCTTCGTCGAACTTGTCGCCGCCCACGCGCACGCTGCCCTTGTAGACGACGCCGCCCAGCGAGATGACGCCCACCTCGGTGGTGCCGCCGCCGATGTCGACCACCATCGAGCCGGACGCTTCGGACACCGGCAGGCCGGCGCCGATCGCGGCGGCCATCGGCTCCTCGATCAGGTAGACCGCGCTGGCGCCGGCGGCCTCGGCCGCGTCCTTGATGGCGCGGCGCTCGACCTGGGTGGATCCGCAGGGCACGCAGATGATGATGCGCGGGCTCGGCGTGAGCAGGCTGCGCGGGTGCACCATCTTGATGAACTGCTTGATCATCTGCTCGGTGACCACGAAGTCGGCGATCACACCGTCCTTCATCGGGCGGATCGCCTCGATGTTGCCCGGCACCTTGCCCAGCATCGCCTTGGCTTCCTTGCCGACGGCCTGGATGATCTTCTTGCCGTGCGGGCCGCCTTCGTGGCGGATCGAGACGACCGAGGGCTCGTCCAGGACGATGCCCTTGCCACGCACGTAGATCAGCGTGTTGGCGGTTCCGAGGTCGATCGCGAGATCGGTGGAGAAATAACGGCGCAGGGAAGAGAACATTGGCGGGCGGCGGGGTCGGGTCGGCGGGTTGCGGAAAGTCTTCGCGGGGTGGTCGTCAGGCCATCTGGATGGGTGTGACTCCGGAACCTGAGGCGGAGGCTAGAAAGCCCGGGCCGGTTGCCGGACCTGCAGGTCCGAAACTTTGAAGGTCACCGCAAGGCGCATGAATTGGGTGGGTTCGAAGTTGGCTGCACGAAGAGAAAAACCTCGTGCAGGAAGCCTCGAATTAACCGAGGATAATACCCCAAGCGCGCGCCTCGAAACGTGTATGCACGTCGTAACTTTTGAGGCTGCGCCTTCGTTTCCGCCGGGTCGCGCAGCGCGCTCCGGCCCGACGCCCCCAGCCGGATTTCCCCATGCCCCTGTCCCCCGAAGACGTCAGCCGCATCGCGCACCTCGCGCGACTGGAGCTGTCGCCCGCCGAGGGGTCTGCGATGCAGACCCAGTTGAACGACTTCTTCAAGATCGTCGAGCAGATGAGCGCGGTCGACACCTCCGGCCTCGAGCCGCTGCACACGCCGCTGTCGGCCATCGGCAATGTCGAGCTGCGCCTGCGGCCCGACGCCGTCACGGAAACGAACAATCGCGAGGCCAACATGGCCAACGCGCCGGCCGCCGAGGCCGGCCTGTTCCTCGTGCCCAAGGTGATCGAATGAGCGCCGACCTGCACACGATGGGCGTGGCCGACCTGGGCCGCGCGCTGGCCGCGAAGAAAGCCTCCAGCGTCGAGGTGACGCAGGCGCTGCTCGCGCGCGCGCAGGCCGACACGCACGGCGCGTTCCTGGCGATCGACGCCGATGCCGCGCTCGCGTGCGCCCAGGCCGCCGACGCCAGGCGCGAGTCCGGCGCGCAGGGCGCGGATCATCCGCTGCTGGGCGTGCCCCTGGCGCACAAGGACATCTTCGTCACGCTCGAATCGGCCACCACCGCGGGCTCCAAGATGCTCGAAGGCTACAAGAGCCCGTTCGACGCCACCGTCGTCGCGCGCCTGAAGGCCGCGGGCGCGGTGTCGCTGGGCAAGCTCAACTGCGACGAGTTCGCGATGGGCTCGGCCAACGAGAACTCGGCCTACGGCCCGGTGCGCAACCCCTGGGACGCCACGCGCGTGCCGGGCGGCTCGTCGGGCGGCTCGGCCGCCGCGGTGGCCGCGCAACTGGTGCCGGCCGCCACCGGCACCGACACCGGCGGCTCGATCCGCCAGCCCGCCAGTTTCACCGGCGTGACCGGCATCAAGCCGACCTACGGCGTGTGCTCGCGCTTTGGCATGATCGCGTTCGCGTCCAGCCTCGACCAGGCCGGCCCGCTGGCGCGCTCGGCGCAAGACTGCGCGCTGCTGCTGTCGGCGATGAGCGGCTTCGACGAACGCGATGCCACCAGCGTCCAGCACCCGCCGCAGGACTTCCATGCGCAGATGCTCAGCGCGCGCGAAGGCGCCACCGCGTCGCAGCCGCTCAAGGGCCTGCGCATCGGCCTGCCCAAGGAGTTCTTCCCGGCCGCGCTGGCCGCCGACGTCAGCGGCCGCGTGCGCGAGGCGCTGGCGCAGATGGAGAAGCTGGGCGCGACGCTGGTCGACGTCTCGCTGCCGCGCACCGAACTGTCGATCCCCGTGTACTACATCATCGCGCCGGCCGAGGCGAGCTCGAACCTGAGCCGGTTCGACGGCGTGCGCTACGGCCATCGCGCCGCGCAGTACGGCGACCTGATGGAGATGTACAAGAAGTCGCGCTCCGAGGCCTTCGGGCCCGAGGTCAAGCGCCGGATCATGATCGGCACCTACGTGCTGAGCCACGGCTACTACGACGCCTACTACCTGCAGGCGCAGAAGCTGCGCCGCATGATCGCCGACGACTTCCAGGCCTGTTTCAAGCAGTGCGACGTGATCGCCGGCCCGGTGGCGCCGACGGTGGCCTGGAAGCTCGGCGAGCAGGGCGGCGACCCCGTCAAGGCCTACCTGGCCGACATCTTCACGCTGCCCGGCTCGCTCGCCGGCCTGCCGGGCATGAGCGTGCCCGCGGGCCTGGGCGAAGGCGGCATGCCAGTGGGCCTGCAGCTGCTGGGCAACTACTTCGCCGAAGGACAGCTGCTGCATGCGGCGCATGCGTTGCAGCAAGCGACTGATTTCCACCTGCAGCGTCCGAAGGCTTGAGTCGCCGATGAACGCGCGCGCCGACCACCTGCCTTCCGGCTTCCAGGCGCGCGGCAGCGTGGTCGCGGGCGATTGCCTGGACGTGCTGCGGTCGCTGCCAGCCGAGCGCGTCGATCTGATCGTGACCTCGCCGCCATACGCGGACCAGCGCGCGTCGACCTACGGGGGCGTGACTGCGGACGACTACGTCGAGTGGTTCCTCCCGCGCTCCGAGCAGTTCCGGCGCGTGCTCAAGCCGGCCGGCTCGCTGGTGATCAACATCAAGGAAAAGGTGGTCGACGGCGAGCGCCACACCTACGTCCTGGAGCTGATCCTCGCGATGAAGAAGCAGGGTTGGCTGTGGACGGAGGAGTACGTCTGGCACAAGCGCAACTGCTTTCCCGGCAAGTGGCCCAACCGCTTCCGAGACGCGTGGGAGCGCTGCCTGCACTTCACGCGCGAGAAGCGCTTCAAGATGAACCAGGACGCCGTGATGGTGCCCATGGGCGACTGGGCCGGCACGCGCCTGAAGACGCTGGGTGCCAACGACGTCGTGCGCCACGACTCGCAGGTGGGCAACGCGTTCGGCAAGAACATCGCCAACTGGCAGGGCCGCGCGCGCGCCTACCCCACCAACGTCCTGCACCTGGCGACCGAGTGCGGCAACAAGGGCCACAGCGCCGCGTTCCCGCAGGCCTTGCCGCGCTGGTTCATCGAGCTGTTCACCGACCCGGGCGACACCGTGCTCGACCCGTTCGCCGGCTCCGGCACCACGCTGGCAGCGGCACTCGCACTGGGCCGACATGCACTCGGCGTGGAGCTCGCGCCCGCGTACGCGGCGCGCTGCCGCGAGACGCTCGCGGTCGCGCAGTCGGCCGCGCACGCGCTCGCGCGCGCGGCGGCCATCACCTCGCAAGACAACCTTTCATCGATGCGCGGCGCCAGCGCCGCGCGCAAAGTTTCCAAGGACAGCGTTCCATCATGAGCACCCTCATTCGCGGCTACGAAGTCGTGATCGGCTTCGAGACCCACACGCAGTTGTCGACGGCCAGCAAGATCTTCTCCGGCGCGTCCACGCACTTCGGCGCGCAGCCCAACACGCAGGCCTCGGCCGTCGACCTGGCGCTGCCCGGCACGCTGCCGGTGCTCAATCGCGGCGCGGTCGAACGCGCGATCCGGCTCGGGCTGGCGGTCAACGCCACCATCGCGCCGCTGTCGATCTTCGCGCGCAAGAACTACTTCTATCCCGACCTGCCCAAGGGCTACCAGATCAGCCAGTACGAGATCCCGGTGGTGCAAGGCGGCACGGTGCCGTTCATGCACGACGGCGAGCTGCGCCAGCTGCGCCTGACGCGTGCGCACCTCGAGGAGGATGCCGGCAAGTCGGTGCACGAGGGCCACGCCGACAGTTCGGGCATCGACCTGAACCGCGCCGGCACGCCGCTGCTGGAGATCGTGACCGAGCCAGACATGCGCTCGTCCACCGAGGCGGTGAACTACGCCAAGGCGCTGCACGCGCTGGTGCAATGGCTGGACATCTGCGACGGCAACATGCAGGAAGGCTCGTTCCGCTGCGACGCCAACGTGTCGGTGCGCCGCCCCGGCCAGCCGTTCGGCACGCGCCGCGAGATCAAGAACCTCAACAGCTTCCGCCACCTGCAGCAGGCGATCGACTACGAGATCGACTGGCAGATCAGCGAGCTGGAAGACGGCCGCCAGATCGTGCAGGCCACCGTGCTGTTCGACCCGGACACCGGCGAGACCCGCATGATGCGCACCAAGGAAGACGCGCAGGACTACCGCTACTTCCCCGACCCCGACCTGCCGCCGCTGGTGATCTCGCGCGAGTGGGTCGAGCAGGTGCGCGCGCAGATGCCCGAGCTGCCGGGCGCCATGGCCGAACGCTTCCAGAAAGCCGACGGCCTGGCACCGGCCGATGCCGCGCTGATGACGCAGTCGCTGGCCACGGCGCGCTTCTACGAGGCCGCGCGCGACGCCGGCGCGCCGGCCAAGCTGGTCGCCAACTGGGTGATGGGCGAGATCTCGCGGCGCCTGAACGCCGACGGCATCGAGATCATCGAGAGCCCCGTCGACGCCGCGCTGCTGGCCGCGCTGATCAAGCGCATCCAGGACGGCACGATCTCCAACAACGCGGCGCGCCAGGTGTTCGATGCGTTGTGGACGCGCGAGAAGGGCACGGCCGGCAACGTCGACGCGACGATCGACACGCTGGGCCTCAAGCAGATGAACGACTCGAGCGAGCTCGAGTCCATCATCGACGGCGTGCTCGCGGCCAACCAGAAGTCGGTCGACGAGTTCAAGGCCGGCAAGGACAAGGCGTTCCAGGCGCTGGTGGGCCAGGCGATGAAGGCCAGCAAGGGCAAGGCCAATCCGGCGCAGGTCAACGAGATGCTCAAGAAGAAATTGGGCGCCTGACCCGAGCGGTCGGCCTTGGCGCTCGGTTGACATCCTGCGCGGTCGCACTGTCATTCGGCGCAACTGCCCCGTCATTCCGAGCGTCGTCGCGCCAGCCCGTGACCCTGTCGTCCCGCGCGCAGTCTCAGGATGACGCACCTTCTATGGCGCTGGCGTCAGGCTCACGCTGGCACGAGCGCGACGTCTGGAGAGCTCACACCGCTGTCGCGCCCATAGTGCCGCGGCGGCGCCCCCATCACGCGCTTGAACGCCGTGCTGAATGCGCTCTCCGATTCGTAGCCGAGCGCGGGTGCCAGCACCGACACCGTCTCGCCGCCGTTGCTGAGCCGATCCGCCGCCAGCATCATGCGCCAGCGCGTCAGGTAGTCCATCGGCGACGCGCCGACGGTGCGCTTGAACTTCAGCGCGAAGGTGGAGCGCGACATCGCCGCCTCGCGGGCCAGATCAGCCAGCGTCCAGCGGCGGCCGGGCTGCGCGTGCATCGCCGTCATGGCGGCGCTCATCTGCTTGTCGGCCAGCGCGAACAGCCAGCCCACGCCTTCGCCACCGTCGTCGTTCAGGTGCAGCCGCAATGCCTGCACCAGCAGCATGTGGGCGAGCTGCTGCGCGATCAGGAAGCCGCCCGGCTGCGGCTCGCGCAGCTCCAGCATCAGGCGCTCGACCGACCAGCGCATCGCCGCCTTGTCCGACTCCTTGCGCAGGTGCACGATGGGCGGGAGCATGCCAAGCAGCATCTCGGCATGCTTGCCGGCGAATCCGAAATGGCCGCCGATCGCCAGGCAGTCGCCACCACCGTTGATGGTACGAACGGCGCCTCGCAGCGGATGGCGCAGAAAGCCTGACGCGTCGACCGGCGTCAACGCGAGGTCGCTGGCCAGGCGGAACGGGCGTCCGCGCGGCAGCAGGTAGCAATCGCCCGCGCCGATGCGGATCGGCTCGGCGATGCCGTCGATCGCCAGCCAGCACGCGCCACTGATCATGGCCTGGAACTTGATGCCCTCGTGCGCGCCGAATTCCACGGCCCAGTCGCCGCCATAGTCGACGCCACCGGACATGAAGCTGCGCGGCTTCAGCAGCGAGAGGACGTCGGACAGCGGATCCATGGTGATCTCGGACGATTGCGAAGAAATCGCGGACTCGAAAGCATAGATGGTATCGATCCGGCGTCCTACAGTGACCCTGTCCGCCGCATGAAAGTCTGCTTGCGGCCCATGCAACGAACGTCATCGGAGAGCACCACCATGCGAGTTTTCGTCACCGGAGCCACGGGCTTCATCGGCGGGGTCGTCGTCCCGGAATTGATCAAGGCCGGCCACCAGGTGCTGGGCCTCGCGCGCTCGGACGAGGGCGCGCGCGCGCTGGCCGCGCTCGGCGCCGAAGTCCATCGCGGCACGCTGGAAGACCCGGACAGCCTGCGCCGCGGCGCGGCCCACGCGGATGGCGTGATCCACGCCGGCTTCATCCACGACTTCACGAAGTTCGCCGAGAACTGCGAGATCGACCGCCGCGCCATCGAGGCGATCGGCGAGGTGCTCTCAGGCAGCGCGCGGCCGCTGGTGGTGACCGCCGGCATCCCCAGCCTGCCGGGACGCATCACCACCGAGGCCGACGACATACCCACCGCCCACCCGATGCCGCGGGTGTCCGAACAGACCGCCCTTGCGCTGGCCGCACGCGGCATTCGCGCGTCGGTGATGCGCCTGCCGCAGGTGCATGACCGCGACAAGGCCGGCATCGTCACCTACCTCATAGCCACCGCGCAGCAAAAGGGCGTGTCGGCCTATGTCGGCGACGGCCAGAACCGCTGGTCGGCGGTGCACCGCTTCGACGTCGCGCCGCTGTACCGCCTGGCGCTCGAGAAGGGCGCGGCCGGCGCGCGCTACCACGCAATCGCGGAAGAAGGCGTGACGCTCAAGGACATCGCCGAGGCCATCGGCCGCGGGATGAAGGTGCCGGTCGTGTCGATCTCGCAGGACGAGGCGCCGCGCCATTTCGGGCCGCTCGGCTTCTTCGCGGGCATGTCCAATCCGGGCTCGAACCTGTTGACGCAGCAGCAGCTGGGCTGGGCGCCGGGCCGCCATCCGGGCCTCGTCGACGACATCGTCAATGCGAACGTGTTTGCGGCGTGAGCCTGCGCCCCAGCGTGGGCGCAACGCGTCAGGCGTCGGGCGCCAGAAAGAGCCTGTCACCTGCGCGAAGTCGCAGGATGACGGTTATGCCTGCCGGATCCAATGTCCGCTGGGCCACGGCGGACTCGCCGCTATGACGCGGCGCCCCCACTGGCCGCATTGATCGCCCGGCGCGCCTCCGCCTGGAATCCCACCGGATCGGTGATGCCCGACAAACGCAGGTCCTCGCTGCCCGTGCCGCGGATCGTCAGCGTGCCGTAGCCCGTCATGCGTTGCCACAGGCTCTGGTCGACATCGAGGCTCTCCACCCGGTTGAGCATCACGGTGGACGTATGGCGGCTGACGAGGCCGGTCTGCAGCACGACGTAGCGGTCGGTCAGCCGCACCTTCATCGCGCTGCGGCGCACCAGCGCGCCGCCGACGAACCACAGGCACATCAGGGCGCCGAAACCCGCGACGGTATAGCCCAGGTGATCCTGCCGCAGCAGTCCCCAACCGGCCAGCAGCAGGCCCGCGACGCCCAGCAAGACGCGCGGCCACAGCGCCCACCAGGACGTGGACGCCTCGCGCAGGATGTTCTCGCCCGTGGACGGGTCGTTGGCTCGCTGGGTCATGGCTATCGGCTCAGTTGGTCGTGTGGGGCGCGTCGCCAGGCAGCGCATCGGAGAACAGGAAGCACTGCAGCGTCTCGGTGCCGTGCCGGAAAGTCATCGTGCGCTCCTTGGTCACCACGTCGACGCCCTGCTTCGAATTGGCGTAGTGCGCCTCGCGGCCACCGCGCACGCGCATCACCGTCCAGTTCTGACCTTCGAAGTGCAGCTGGCCTTCGCCGGGCGTCAGTTCGGCGGTCAACACGCGGCGGCCGGTGCACTGGTAGCTGACGGTCATCGCCTGCGCGCCGGCCGCGGCGAGCACGAGCGCGGCTCCCATCGCCATCCGGATGGCGCGAGGCGAGCAAACGGGGCGGTGGGTCATGGCGGCCTTTCGGTCAGAGGTCGATGCCGTAGCGGGCGCGGTACGCGGCCACGGCTGCCGCGTTCGCGGAGAGCGCCGGATCGCCGGTCGTGGCGAGCAGCTGCATCAGGTCGGCCAGCGTCGCGATGGCGATCACCTTCAGGCCCAGCGTCTGTTCGACGTACTGCACGCCCGATCGCCGGTCGTCGCCGTCGTCGCGAGCGCGCTCCTGCCGGTCCATCGTGATGGCCACGCCCACCGGGTCGGCGCCGGCGGCGCGGATCAGGTCGGCGGCCTCGCGCTTGGAGGCGCCGTCGGTGATGACGTCGTCGATGATCATCACGCGGCCCTTGACAGGCGCGCCCACCAGCGTGCCGCCCTCGCCGTGCGCCTTGGCTTCCTTGCGGTTGTACGCGTAGCCCACGTTCTTGCCGTGCCTGGCCAGGCCGATGGCCACCGCGGCCGCCAGCGTGATGCCCTTGTAGGCGGGGCCGAACAGCATGTCGAACTCGACGCCCGAGGCGATCAGCCGGCGTGCATAGAATTCGCCCAGGCGCATCAGCTTGGCGCCGTCGTCGAAAAAGCCGGTATTGAAGAAGTAGGGCGACTGGCGTCCCGCCTTCGTCTTGAAGTCACCGAACCGAAGAACACTGGCCTCCACCGAGAACTGGACGAATTCCTGCGCGAGCAGGTCGTTGGTGGGAGCAGCAGCAGTCATGGAGCAGACCTTGGGATTTCGCCTGGTGACATTGAATCTGAACGGGATCCGTTCGGCCCACAACAAGGGCTTCCTGGCCTGGGCGGAGACCATGAAGGCCGATTGTATGGGCGTGCAGGAGGTCAAGGCGCAGCACGAACACGTGCACGAGACCTTCGACACCCTGGACGGCATGGCCGGCCGCTTCCACTACGCCGTCAAGAAGGGCTACTCGGGCGTGGGCCTGTACAGCCGCGTGGCGCCGACCGAGGTGGTCACCGGCTTCGGCGACGCGCAGTTCGACGAGGAAGGCCGCTACGTCGAGTTCCGCTTCGACAAGCCGTCAGCCGACCTGAAGCACCCGTTCGACAAGCTCAGCATCATCAGCTGCTACTTCCCCAGCGGCTCGTCCGGCGAGGAACGCCAGGCCGCCAAATTCCGCTTCCTCGACCTGATCTACCCGCACCTGATGGCGCTGAAAGGCCAGCGCGAGTTCATCCTTGTGGGCGACATCAACATCGCGCACAAGAACATCGACCTGAAGAACTGGAAAGGCAACCAAAAGAACTCCGGCTTCCTGCCCGAGGAGCGCGAGTGGATGACCAAGCTGCTGACCGATGGCGGCCTGGTCGACGTGTTCCGCGCGCTCAACGACAAGGACGAGCAATACACCTGGTGGAGCAACCGCGGCCAGGCCTGGGCCAAGAACGTCGGGTGGCGGCTGGACTATCACCTCGCGACCCCCGGCGTGGCTGCGCTCGCGCGCAAGGAGCACATCCACATCGAGTCGCGCTTCAGCGACCACGCGCCGCTCACGATCGACTACGACTTCACGCTGTGAGGGGCCTGTCCCTGGTTTGCCGGACAGCCTGTCCCTCTCCACGGTTGCTGGCTTCAGCCCGTTCATGACCGACGTTCGCTACATGACCTTGCCGCAGTGGCCCCATGCCTATCCGGCCAGTGGCGCCAACGCCACCCTGAAACTCCTCGACGAGGATTTCATCGTGACCGAACTGCCGCTGCAACTGCCCTGCGGCGAGGGCGAACACCTCTGGCTGGACATCGAGAAGATCGGCGCCAACACCGCCTTCGTCGCCCAGCAACTGGCCGCAGCCACCGGCGTGCAGGATTGGGACGTGGGCTATGCCGGCCTCAAGGACCGCCACGCGATCACCCGCCAGTGGTTCAGCATCTACCTGCCCAAGGGCGAGACGCCCGACCTGACCCTGCTCCAGCACCCGGAATTCAAGGTGCTGAGCCAGAGCCGCCACCTCAAAAAGCTGCGCCCCGGTGATCTGCAGGGCAACCGATTCCACATCGTGCTGCGTGACGTGACCGGCGACCGCGACGCCATCGAGGCCAACCTGAAGGCCGTCGCGTCGCATGGCGTGCCCAACTACTTCGGCGCCCAGCGTTTCGGCCATGACGGCGGCAACGTCGAACAGGGCCGGGCCATGCTGGCGCGCGAGATCCGCGTGCGCAACCCGAAGAAGAAGGGCATCTACCTGTCGGCGGTGCGCTCTTTCGTCTTCAATGAAGTGCTGGCGCTGCGAATCGAGCAGGGACTCTGGGGCAAGACCCTGCCCGGCGACGCGATGGACGAAGCGGGCCGGCCCACCGGACCGCTCTGGGGACGCGGCCGCGTGACCACCACCAATCAAGCGCAGGCCCTGGAAAACGGCGCGGCCGAGCGTCACGCCATCTTGTGCGACGGCATGGAACACGCCGGCCTGGATCAGGACCGCCGCGCCCTGGTGGCCAGCCCGGCGGAAATGTCATGGGAATGGCCCCAAGCCGATCAATTGGCGCTCACGTTCTCCTTGCGCGCCGGAAGCTACGCCACGTCCGTACTGAACGAGATCCTGCGCACCACGGAGCCTGATCGGCACACGGAGAACGAGCCTGCGGCTGTCGAATGAAGGTGTGCCGCCTGCCTGGGTGTGCCCGCTGCCGTGCGATGTCCTTCAGAGCGCGCGGCGCGGATCCGACCGGCCACTTCGAGGCGACTAGTGTCCCGTCCCGTAAATACCTGGCATTAGTATTGCGTGCTCATGCGGTATCTTTCTGGTGGAGATACCGACATGACCATGGGCAGGCCGAAGACCGAACTTGTGTTGACCGACGACGAGCGGGCGCAGTTGCAATCGTTGGCGGCCAGAACCAGTCGGTCGCGAACGTCCGGTAGCTGGTCGGCTAATCTGATCGAGATGGCGCCGATGCGGCCGAGGAACTCACCAGGGTGCGGCAAAGAAGCGAAGGAAATGCCGGTGCCAGTTATTTGTAGGGTGCCACAACCTTTCGTGATTGGCATGGCTGTGCGCTGGAATTCTCCGTCGCGCTCGTCCTACGGCGAGAAGAGCGGTCGAACAAGTCAAGGCCAACGCAGGTCGCCGGAAACTCAAAACAAACGGACAGATTTTTGACAACTCTGCCTGGACAGGACCCGAGCTTCTCGCCGTCACCGACCGCACTGGACGCGACGTCTTTCCCTCGGACGTATCGTCCCCGCTTCATTTGGAGTGCGCTCGGTGCATCAGGGGTGATTGCCCTTGCAGGCATGAGCGCCTGGGTCTTCTTTGGTGCCCCGGTATGGCGTACGCCTTGGCTGGACATCGGGGTGCCATTGGGCCTGCTTCTCTTCTCGCTTCTAGCGGCAGCCGACCTCGTACGAAGCCGCTTCGTGCTGCATGTCGACCACATAGAACAGGTATCGGTGTTCGGTTCGCGCCAATTGTGGGTCAAGGACATCGAGTCCTGGCGAACTCTGGATACGCAGTACTTGAACTATGTCCGGCTGCAACCGATGCAGGGCCATGGCCGTCCCATGAAGATCGCCCTCTTCTTCGAGGTCGATGCGCCGTGGAACGCTTGGCTGGGCCGGCTTAGATCCACGGACGAGGACGGCCGCCAGAAAAGCTTAGCACGGGTGCTTGAAGACGACGAACTGGGCATGCTGCCGGATGATCGCTTGCGAGCACTGAGCCGCGCACAGCGAGCTGGCAAGTTCGCCATCTGGGTGATCTACATCACAGGCATGTGGGCGATCTACGCTTCGCGCTATGTGGTACCGGTGGTGCTTGCATGCCTCCTGCTTCCGGTGGCCGCGCTCTGGCTTGCAGGTTCGAGGCCGACCCTGGTGACCCTTCAGGAGGCACGCCGAACCGATGTCCGAGTCTCTGTCTGGACCGCGTTGCTCATGGGCGCGCTTGCCCCGATGATGGCTGGCATGAAGACACTCGCCATCGGCAGCATCCTTCCTCTCATCGCTCCAGCCATCGCCCTCGGCGCGCTCTTCACGGCATGGGCGCTGGTAGCCGATCCCACCCTGAAGGAGAGGAAGTCCGCCCTCGCTGGCGTAACCATCCCTCTGATTCTGTATGGCGGCTCTCTGGCCATGTGGATGAATCACGCCTTGCCACCACTCAAAGATACCCGAGCAGTTGTCACCGTCACGGGTACTCGTGCGCATGCGCAGCGCGGGGGCCCTGTCTTCGAAGTATGGCTTGGCCCTGCACCAACGCCAATCGATTGGCGCCAACTGAACGTCCCTCGATCGACGTGGGAGGGGCTGCATGTTGGATCTCCCGCTTGTCTCGATGAGAAAGTGGGACTGCTGGGTGTCACAGAAGCAACGATTGATCCTTGCACCGGAATTGCGCCCGGGGCGCCTGCGTCGCCTGAGGAAGCAGCTCGACGCTGGTTGGCCAGCGACGCTCCCGATCCGTCAGCGCGCATGCCTCCGGTGCAGCAACTTGCGGACGGATCTTGGAAGGGCGTGGAGCAATCGCTGCAGGATGTTCAGCATCGCTTCGAAGACGGAGCGGCGAGCGAGGCCGATCTTGAGCAATCCTTCTACGCGCTGGAGACAGACGATCCCGCCATCGACTCGGCGATCGCTGCGTGGACCCGGGAACGGCCGGATTCGTACGCCGCTCATCTTGTCTCCGCCATGCATGCGCAACGCGTGGGCGCCCGGCTGCGTGAGGGCGGCTACGTTGCAGTGGCAAGCCCGGGCCTGAACGCTGAGCAGTTCGAAAGGCAGGCGCGTCGCGAGATCGACCTCGCGATGCGTCTGACACGTCTGCCGCTGATGGCGCTGGAGTTCGACGCTGCGTATCTCTCACCGCACACTGGGAATACGGACGTGGCGTTGATGACTCGCGCAGTTGCGCTCTATCCGGACGACTGGATCTTACGGCGCCTCGTTCTGCGTCACAGGCCGCTCTGCCCGTGCACCAAGGCGCCTGGAGCGTACGACCCTGAGCTCTCACTCGTGAGTAACACCGAGCCGTCCCCGCAGGTGATGACGCGTGTGATGGCAGAGCGTCTCTATGAACGCGGCGCCTATGCGAATGAGCACTCTGATGCAGCTGGAGCGAAGTCCTTGCTCGAGTCGGCTCTGGCCAGCAATGGTTCGATGCACGATCGCTATCGGGCGGCGATCGAGTTGGCGTCTTTAGACCTGAAGCAATCGCGTCCTGTCGACGCGGTGATGCACGCGCAGCGTGCGATTGGCTGGGTTCCCGAAGCTTCTCGCGCTTATCTATTCCTCGGATATGCCTATGAGACCCAAGGTATGCTCCCAGAAGCGCTCGCTGCCTACACCGCGGGCGCGGCGCGAGGAGAAAGCGATGGGCAAATGCGGGCGGCAATTCTGCTGTTGCGCGGCGGCCGAGGCCTGACCATCGACAGCGTCGATGGAGGACGCAGGCTTCTCGTTGCCGCGGATCAAGGCAGCGAGACGGCACGTGAAAATCTGCGAAGGCATCCGGAGTTGATGGCGGCACGCAGAGTAGGTGGGATCCAGTAGCTAATCTGGCGGGGCGAGCCGGATCCGAATGACGACGTACCAGCGCCTCACGGCCATGAGCTGCTCTTCGCGAATGACGGCTTCGGCTTCGGGGTAGGCCGGCGCTGCCGAAACACCGGCGCGAGCCAACAGTACTGGATGATCCGCTGGCCGTCGAGCGACAGCACCCTCCGCTAGCAAGAAGGCACCAGTGCAGGCAACTGCCCGGCATAGGCTTCGGTCGACGTTCAAAAAACGATGGGCTCGCTCAGCTGTTTGACGATGTTTGCGGGTCTGACGCCGTACAGCTCGTCGCGGCCGCAGCCTCGATCAATCCAGGCCAGTGCCAGCGCCTCGTAGACGGGAACCCAGCTGTCCCCCACGCGGAGCTGCATCTGCGGGTTGGGAAGGTAGTAGCCGTTGCGCGCACGCACCCACAACTGTCGCGCCGGGCGGTAAGTGCTACCGCTCTCGGCGCGAGCGAGAACTTGGTTGATGTAGGTGCGCTTGCGGCGCTTGTCTGGCCACAGCCAAGCTGGCAGAGCGACAAGCACGTCGTGCAGTTGGTCCGCGAAAAAGCCCTGGTAGTACTTCCACAACTCCCGTCTGCGCGTCACGCACCGGGACCACTGGGTTTTCAGGCCAGCCAACATCAGCATCAAGACCCAGTATTCGCCTTGGCTGCGCTCAAGCCGGATGAGCCGGCCAGCCGTCTGCACGTCGATGGCCGGCGGGGCCAGGTGATCGAACACGGCCGCAAGGCCAACGCGCGCGAAATCGGCGTCCTGCATCGCCCGGCTGACCGCATGATCCCAGGCCGTGTGGCCGAACTCGTCGCGCAGGCCCGCGTCGGCGCCCTTGGCGAGCAGCGCCTCCACCAGTGCAGCGTTTCCTGCAGCCGCAGCAAGCATCAACGGCGTGGCACCAACGGGGGTGTGGTGGTCAGGGCCGTGCGTGTCCGCCAGCCTCAGCAAGTCCTTGAAGTTCTTGCCCTGGTATGGGAGGAGGTGGCGCTGACGGGCGGCCGCCACGGTCTTGCGGGTCAGCGCCTCGAGTTGCTCCCATTCGCGCAAGCGCATCCGGGGCGGCAGCAGGGATCCGGCGCCCCAGAACTCACCCTCATCGATCAGCCCCTTGGCAGCCGCGAAGTGCGCGTTGCCCAATTTAGAGACCCATGCATGCTGCCCGTGCCACAGAGCGTAGTCGAACAGCAACTGGCGCGGCTTGCTGCTGGGATTCTTTGG